>Ga0222640_1000038_pt1 | contig 41409 bp, 55 predicted proteins | sample AntAcemetagen187_FD_181144 | JGI IMG/M metagenome (GOLD analysis project Ga0222640, IMG submission 181144) | Saline water microbial communities from Ace Lake, Antarctica - #187 | ecosystem: Environmental > Aquatic > Non-marine Saline and Alkaline > Saline | place: Antarctica: Ace Lake... | reverse complement strand
TTCACAAAACTTTCCAAGAGTACGATCAAGAGATATATCCGGAGAAGGTTGGAGCTGTATCCGCACCTGAAAAGCAGCCGGATGTGGTTGGGCGATAAGGAGGATAAGCCATGAAAGGAATAATCTTTAACACAGATATGGTTAAGGCTGTACTTGAGGATAGAAAAAGTCAAACTAGAAGATTAATAACAGGACATAAGTTAAAGATGATTCAATTTAATGCCTTTAAAGATGTGGCGGAACATTGCCCATATGGAAAAGTCGGGGATAGGTTGTGGGTGCGTCATTCTTTCTATCATGCGTTCAAAGGTTCGTACAATGAACAGGTATGGGATGAATTTAGCAAGGTGCTAACCTTTAAAAATCCTCCATCAGAAAACGATAGACCTGTTTGTCAATATGAGATAGACAGAGAATTGTGGAAACCAAATAAGAAACCCTCAATCCATATGCCACGTTGGGCTAGTAGGATAACTTTAGAGATTACGGATATACGTGTGGAGAGGGTGCAGTCGATAAGTTTATCCGATGCTTATAGAGAAGGCATGATAAATAACTGCTGTAATGGTCAAGATTGTGGATGTCAAGGGGAAATGCCTATCTCTAATTTCCGTAACCTTTGGGATTCCATATACGGCAAAGACGCTTGGGAACTCAACAAACATGTATGGGTAATAACCTTTAAGGTGGTGACTAATGGGTAAGGAGAAACTTAAGAAGAAGAAAAGTTTGATTGGGTGGGTAGAATTACCAAAACCTTTGTGGCGTAAAAAGAATTGGGGGAAATGGGGAACTTGTCAGAACGGAACAGAAGTATTTAATAATTGAGGATTTAATAAAAAGGAAATTATGAAAAATTGCATCCCAAAACAACGAGCACCAAGAAATAGAACAATCACATTGACCGACAATGAAATTTTAAATTTTAAAAAGCGGCTAATTAAAATAATTAAACCAGTTTCCTTAGAAGAAATTGAAAATAAAACCATAAATCAGGATATTTTTGAAGCATTAGATTACTTACCGGATAGCTTTGTTGACTTAGTTTTTGTTGATCCTCCCTACAATCTCAACAAAACTTTCAACCACAATTCATTCAAAGAAATGGAGTCTGAGAAATATGAGCAATGGCTCGATTCTTGGGTCGCAAAACTAATTCGAGTATTAAAGCCGTGCGCCTCTGTTTATATTTGCGGCGACTGGAAATCTTCAGGAGCAATTTTTAATGTCGCAAAAAAATATTTTCAGATAAAAAATCGCATAACTTTTGAGCGAGAAAAGGGACGTGGCGCAAAAAGTAATTGGAAAAATTGCTCTGAAGATGTTTGGTTTTGTACGCTTTCTGATGACTATTATTTCAATGTTGATGCAGTAAAGATGAAGCGAAAGGTCATCGCTCCGTACAAAGATGAAAACGGAAAACCAAAAGATTGGAAAGAGGGTGATGATGGGAAATATAGAATTACACACCCGTCAAATGTATGGACCGACATTACAATTCCGTTTTGGTCAATGCCAGAAAATACAGATCATCCAACTCAAAAACCGGAAAAGTTAGTTGCGAAGGTTATTCTGGCTAGTTCAAGGCCCAACGATGTTGTTTTTGATCCATTCCTCGGTTCTGGCACAACCCCTGTTGTTGCCAAAAAACTCGGGCGAAGATATGTCGGTATTGAAATTGACGAGCATTACTGCTGTCTTGCGGAAAAACGTTTAGATACAGTAGATAATGAAAGAAATATACAGGGATATTCTGATGGTATATTTTGGGAGCGCAATACACTTAATGAGCAAATGAACGGGAAGAAAAGCAAATTTGATGGTGCGAAGTGTATAGGGAAAGTTAAAAAATTAACTTATAAAGATTCTAAATTATATGCGAGGTAGTAACTGCTTATGAAAACCGACCAAAATAAACAAGAAACGATTAAAAACAATGGATGTTTGGGGAGCATTTTACTATGAAAATCACAAAAGTAACTAAAAAGTATTTTGAAACAGAAGGCGAAAGAGTCTACTTTTTTGAACCATTAGAAGAAGGAATGACGGTTAAAGAATTGCAAGAGTTAATGGATGAACATGAGAAGTTTATTTTAGGGGAAATACGCAATATGCGGAAGGAGAAAAAATGAAATTATATGAATGGGAGTTTAAGTTATTTGAAAAAGATGGTGTTTGCCAAGTAAATATGAAATTAAGCACGACGATTAAGAGTAAAGACTATATGAAATTGCAAGAAGGCATTACGCAACTTGTTCAACAATATGAGGTTAAAGATGAAACTAATAAATGAAGATTGCTTAATAGCCTTGAAAAACATGGAAGACAATAGCATTGATAGCATAATCACAGACCCTCCATATAACCTCATTAAAAGCAATTCAGGATTTGAAAGAGGCAAAGATTCGCCATACACAAGAACAGCTAAAGGTGGATTTATGGGGAAAGAATGGGATGGAACAGGTATTGCTTTAAAAGTTGCACTTTGGGAAGATGTTTGGAGAATAGCAAAGCCAGGAGCATTTCTTCTATGTTTCGGAGGCACAAGGACTTATCACAGAATAGCCTGTGCTATTGAAGACGCTGGCTGGCAAATAAGAGATTGCATTATGTGGGTGTATGGTAGTGGTTTTCCTAAATCTTTAGATATTGGGAAAGCTATGGATAAAAAAAACATGAACTATGGGTGGCATGGATATGGAACAGGCTTAAAGCCAGCATATGAACCTATTATTGTAGCCATGAAGCCAGCTGATGGAACATTTGCAAACAATGCAATAAAGCATGGAGTGGCTGGATTGAATATTGATAAATGCAGAATACCTAAAAAGGAAGGGGATAGAATTGAATATGGGGTCAATGGTATAGAAAGACAAAAAGACAATAATGTTTATGGTAAACAATCAGGGAAAATACAATTTGATGGAACTCAAGGTCGCTTCCCAGCTAATTTTATTCACGATGGTTCGCAAGAAGTTTTAGATTTATTTCCGCAGACTAAAGGTGGAACAGCCGTAAGACATAATTCAGGTGGAAATACATTTGGCGGAGATAATGCTAAACCACCAATGGAAGATTTGGGCTATGGTGATTCAGGTTCAGCATCTCGTTTCTTTTACTGTGCCAAAGCATCAAAGAAAGAACGGAATATGGGGTGTGAGGGGTTAGAAACTACTGAAAAATTTACGGCTGGTAATTATTCGCAAAGTCCTACCTGTAAAACTTGCAACTTAACGCTTAACGGAACAAATGACCACTCTAAATGTTCAGGTGAAGTTTATTATAAAGAAATGGAAAGCAAGAATACGAAAAATCACCATCCAACCGTAAAGCCTCTTAAACTAATGGAATATCTCTGCCAATTAACACGAACGCCATCTGGTGGCATAGTCTTAGACCCTTTTATGGGAAGTGGCACCACTGGAATGGCTTGTGTAAATACAGATAGAGACTTTATCGGGATAGAGAAAGAAAAAGAATATTTCAAAATAGCACAAAGGCGAATAGATGATACTAAAGACCACAGAAGCCAGTAAGTATCTCGGAGTCAGCATAAACACCCTTAAAACGCTCTCTAATAGGCTTAAATTGAAGTCTTTTAGGACTGATGGGGGTCATAGACGCTTCATGCAAGAAGATTTAGACCTATTTATGGGTAAAATTGCGGAAGTGCCTGAAAAGCTTACAGTTATCTACGCTAGATGTTCTACCCATAAGCAAAAGGAAAACCTTGAAAGACAAAAAGATAGGCTTAGAAAACACGCTGAGAGCAAAGGCTATAAGTATATGCTTGTTGATGAGATAGCCAGCGGTATCAATGAGAAGCGAAAAGGTTTGCATAAGGTCATAAACCTTATATTTGAGGGCAAGGTTGAACGTATTTTAATTGAATATAAAGACAGGCTTGCACGGTTCGGATATGAATATTTATGGGCTATATTTCGCAACTTAGGAGTAAAGGTAGAGATAATTCAAGACAAAACACAAAAGTATGAGGAAGAATTGGCAGAAGATATAATGAAGATTTTGACTTGTTATTCTGCCAGATATTACGGTGCAAGAGGTGGCAGAAAAAAGAAGAAACTACCCGAAAACCCTGTAATTGACAACGTATAATATTACCATATTTACGGCAATATTGCAGTATGGCGAATTTAACCGAATAACAAAAGGACCATGGATATTGATGAAAAACAAGATTTAAAAGGAATGGTGTTTCGTGTTGCAGGTAGTGTTAATGTAAGTCATAAGCATGATGATTATCAAGTAATAGATAATTTTAACATAATGTCTGTAAGTATGATAGATAAAGCTATAGATGTATATTAATTAAGAGTACAATGAGGTGTATGTGAAGAAGAAAAAAGTAGTGAAGAGGTGTGCGCCTAGAGCGAAGAAGATACCACGAAAATACTTTCAAGTGTTTGAGGTGATAACTGAATGTCCGTTTCTTAATGCGGCGTGTGTGGCGCATGCTTTGGATAGTGATTCGGATGGTTACAAGCACAAGGTGACGGAGAGGTTTGAGTAAATGAAATGCAAGTACGAAGTTAGAGAAGGTGATGCGATATTGTGTCTCTACCCTGGGATGGATGAGGTAGATGCTTTATGCTCTGGTCATAGCGGGTGTGAACAGTTCGAGAAAGATGATAGAAAGCATAAGAAGGGTTGTACTTGTAGAATTTGTATGGAGAAGAAGTATGGGGAGATATTTTGAATAAGATATATAACGAAAATTGTATGAAGACATTAGATAGAGCTGATGTAAAATATGATTACGTCTTCTGCGTTCCACCAGATTTTGAAGAACTGGGGTTAGATCCTGGAAAAGATAAGCATAAATATCTTGATTTTTTAATAGGAGTATTTGGTAGTTTTGAACCAAGAAAAAATGTTGTTACCATAGCTATAACAGATAGAAAGTATAAAGGTGGTATTATAGATAAGCACCGCAATATAATAGATATTATGGGTTGCTTAGGGTATAAATATATATCACAAAAGATATGGTGTAAATCATTTAAGCAGAATTTATATAGATTAAACTACTCGTTTGTTATGAGCTTTACTAAAGGTAAGTGTAGGCAGAATCATTATACTGAATTTGAGAAAGATTTGTGGCAAGCAGTTGTGTATAAGCACATGGGATATAATTACGCTATTGCTTTAGATGTAGTGAATAACTGTGTAGCGAATTTCACGAATAAAGATGATGTTGTTTATGATCCATTCATGGGTAGCGGTACTACTGCTATGTCATGTATATGGTTAGATAGAAAATATATTGGTAGTGAGATAAGTAAAGAGTATTGTAAAATTGCTGCAGATAGAGTAAAACGTTCCAATGATCTAGATGCTATTGGCATGAAAAAAATAATAACTGATATTTAGAGGAGTAAAAAATGAATGCATTATTTTGGGCGTTAGGGGTTGTATTGTTCTTGCTTTGGTTGTTCACGTATGTTTCTTATAGACTTATGCTAATGGCGACACTTGTGTTATACTCAGCTGGTAAGATGCAGACAGGTAATGATCTTGGTGAGCAGATGAAGCAAGTAAAGCTTGATAAAAAATACCCAAGCTATTTAAAGTTTTATTGGGATTTATATACAAAGGAAAAAAATGAATGCAAGGACGAGCGCAAGAAAGGATGTTGTAAATGACAAGAACGTATGCTACTGGCTATACGAATATGCACGCACCTCTTATCACCACCAGAGACTACATGGCGTTAGAGGAGATCGAAGCGGGCAATGCTGTTATGCTTAGAGTTTTAGGTAATGTTGAATGGTCTGCTACTAGGAATTTTACGCAGTATGTAGTTCCATATAGCACAGCAGATGAAGCAGTTGAACCCGCATCACCGCAAGAAGAAGTTGAATTCACATCACGAAAACTAGCTATAATGGAAAGGGACAATATGACTATAGATCCTGCGACTGAGGCAAGTGTTGAGAGAATTCGTAATTTAGAAGATTTAGGAAAGTTTACACTTAAACCACATAAGTTAAAGAAAGGTGAAAATATTAATAACATGGTATCTCGTGTTAATGATTTTCGTAAGAAATTAGGTAAACCACCGTTATTTGAATTATAATATTAAGGTGATCTCACAAGACTATGAGACCTTGTTTCACTACCATGTGGTAGCGAGGTCACCTTATTTTTTAGAGAGGTAAGATATGAGTGTAGAAGAAAAATCTGTAAGATGTGATTGTATAGGCGGTGAACATTATCTTCATTTCTATTCATTTGATGAAGAGTCTCAAATCTATGTTGATCTACTAGCAAGAGAGAAGCTACCTATGTGGAATAGAATAAGAGAAACAATTAAATTTCTTAGAGGCAAACCAGCTTGTTATGATGGGATTGTTCTCAACAAAGAAAAATCTGAAGAAGTAATAAATTATCTTCAAGATTTTTGGAAGGATAAATAATGAAATGGCGTAAATTACCAAGACCATTACCAAGACCACTACCAAGACCATTACCGTAATTAAAAAAAATAGAAGAAAGGGGGATTAAATAATATGCCACTATGTACATATATATATGAGAGAAGTAATGTTAGGAAATATTTTATAATAAAAGATAAAGAGATGCGAGACTTGCGTGATAAGATATGGCATAAAAGTGGTAGTACTTTTTTTATTAGAGAATATACAAGAGTAAAGAAACGTTTTCTACGTAAAGATGTAACAACAACAAATTACAGTTTATTGGCGCATATACATTTAAGTGAGTATCAGATCTTAAATTTCGCTACTGGTAACGATGATGATAGTAGTTATATAGTAGATAAAGCCCATATAATAAATTATTTTAATGGTATGCTAGGAGGATTGAAACGTGGAAATAAACTTCTTCAATAAAGATATAGAAGATATGTCAAGAATTCAGAAAGCGTTACTTTGTGTTTTAGCAGCTCCTTTCATAATGATAATAATGTTTGCCTTAGCTGTTTTAATGGTAGCATTAGGTATTGGTATGTTAGCCCTTCCTTTATTAGTAATGATCAATCCAAAAATTGTAACCTTTAAATAATAACTGGTGCGGCCGGGAGGATTCGAACCTCCAGAAAACAGTTTCTAAGACTGTCACGTATGCCAGTTCCGTCACGTCCGCTGGTAGGGATGAAGAGAATTGAACTCTCACGTTCTTGCGAACAACGGATTTTAAGTCCGTCTTGTCTTCCATTCCAACACACCCCATTGGTACGCTCGGTGGGACTTGAACCCACATCATGACTGGTTAGAAGCCAGTTGCAAATCCAATTTTGCTACGAGCGTTGGTACCCCTAGTAGGATTTGAACCCACACTAACTCTGGTTCGTAGCCAGATGCACTTTCCATTATGCTATAGGGGCATATTTTTAACTAACTAACATGCTTACTCTATACTTTGTTAGTTAACTTTTGGTGCTTGTAGGAAGTACTGCCCTCCCGTCTGCAGATTATCAGTCTACTGCTCTGCTATTTGAGCTATACAAGCTGGTGGCCACAACGGGAGTCGAACCCATATAACTACAGATTATGAGTCTGTTGCTTAGCCAGTTAAGCTATGTGACCTGGTGACCAGGGAGAGACTCGAACTCCCGATAAGCTGCTTGTAAAACAGCCGCATTAGCCGCTATGCTACCCGGTCTGGCTGTAGAGGTAGGATTCGAACCTACGATATCCGGTTTAACAGACCGGCGCCTTTACCGCTTGGCCACTCTACATGGTGCTGGAGATGGGTCTTCGAGCCCACATACTTCTGCTCTTCAGGCAGACGCTTGTACCGATTTCAGCTACTCCAACTGGAGCGTCATACGGGATTCGAACCCATTCCTTCTGCTTGGAAGGCAGAAATGCTGCCAATAACACTTATGACGCTGGAGCCCAACCGAGGAATCGAACCCCGTTCTCCTGATTACAAAACAGGCATCTCACCTTTTAGACCTGTTGGGCTGGTGCGTGAAGTAGGATTCGAACCTACAGAAACTTGTTTTTGAAACAAGTATGTCTTCCTGTTGCATCATCCACGCTGGTGGAAACTACGAGAATCGAACTCGTATTTTCTGCTTGCAAGGCAGATGTCCTCCCTTTAGACGAAATCCCCTGGGGCGAAGAACGAGAGTTGAACTCGCATATACACGGGCCACAGCCGTGCGTTTTACCTTTAAACTATCTCCGCCTGGAATGGTGGGTAGTGATAGATTCGAACTACCGTTACCCTAGGGGCTCCTGTTTTACAGACAGGTGCTTTAATCCGCTCAGCCAACTACCCACTCATAATTATCTTAAATACTTAACCCAGAGATCATGAATTTCACCGATTTTAATACGTATAATCTCTGTGAAACCTCTTGGTCTACCTGGTTTTCTTAGCAAACGTAATCCTGCTTCACTTGGTGTTCTATCATCTTTATCAGCATTACAAGATTTACATGAAGATACTGTATTATCCCAAGTATTCTTACCATTACGGCTAACTGGTATAACATGGTCTATACATGCATCTTTTTTTGATAACGTTTCACTACAATATTGACAAACATGGTTGTCTCGCAAGTGAACATTTCGTTTTGTGAAAGAAACGTAAGTAATTTTGTCATATCTTACTCTTACATAGCGTTTCAGTCTTATTACAGCAGGTATTTTCATGGAAAACGATGGAGAACGTACAACCTTATCATATTCCTCCATTACCGTAGCTCTATCTGTGTATGCTGCACAAACAGCACCTTTGTAATCTGTAAATCCCAAGAACTCATAATTCATGTTTAAAACTAACGTAATCACATTTCCTCCTTTCGTTTGTAATTGGTTGCTAGAGCAAGATTCGAACTTACGCTAATTGGCTCAAAACCAATTGTGCTGCCGTTACACTATCTAGCATGGTAGCTGGCCTGAGATTTGAACTCAGGTTGTTGGCTTATGAGACCAACCAGAAGACCCCTCCTAGCCACCAGCATGGTAGAAGTGTGGAGAATCGGACTCCAGATACCCTGATTAAAAGTCAGGTGCCATGCCACTTGGCTACACTTCCTGGAGAGTACGGTGAGACTTGCACTCACGATTAACTGTTTTGCAGACAGTTGCTTTTGCTACTTGGCTACGTACCCTGGCAGAGAAAGTAGGAATCGAACCCACATGTTCTGTTTTGGAGACAGACATAATGCCATTATACTATTTCTCTTGGCGGAAGGAGAGGGAGTTGAACCCCCAAGTCCACGTTAATGGATCAACAGTTTTCAAAACTGCGTGCCTCGCCAATGGCATTTGTCCTTCCTGGTCTAGATGGCAGGATTTGAACCTACGATATCTTCGCCCCAAACGAAGTGACTTAGCCAAGCTAGCCTACATCTAGTGGCGGAGAAAGCGGGATTCGAACCCACGGATGCTCTTACGAACATCAACGGTTTAGCAAACCGTCGCTTTAAGCCTCTCAGCCATTTCTCCTGGCGTATATGATGGGATTCAAACCCACGATCTCCCGGTCGACAGCCGGGTGCCTTAAGTCAGACTAGGCTACATATACTGGTAGGGCTGGGGAGACTTGAACTCCGCATCGACGAATTGAAAGTCCGCTATCCTGACCTTTGGACGACAGCCCCTGGATATTGTCAAAGAACAATAAAATAAAAACAAAAAAAACCGGCGCAGAATATTCGCTACATCGGGCTTCTCTCTTAGAGTAATTGCGATGTAGCTTTTATTCGACGTCGGTTGTATTTATATAAAAAGGTACAATTACTCTTGATTGAAGACAGAGTGAGCCTATGCGCCACGCCGACGGAGCGGCCTGTGACGTTTTTAAACTCATATGTGTCTTCTGTAATTGTAACATTTTCTTTATCTACTTTCCTTTATTACATCTGTTTAGTGCTTTCCATTATCATCTCGCTTGTTTTTCTTCTCTCATGATGTAAGTATATCACATAAACGTTATTTTGTCAAGCTTTTTTTAAAATTAATTAATATGGTAATCCTTTTTCGTCTTTCATGCTTTAAGTATACACTATGATTAAAGCTTTGTCAAGCTTTTTTAGAAAATATTTTTTAACTACACAAAGTAAACTTTTACTTGACAAAGTGTAGTTTATATGCTATAATAGCATGTGATAAGATAAACGTTAAGGAGGTGATTATATGCCAGGATTTGATGGTTCGGGCCCAGGTGGTCAGGGTGCGAGAACAGGAGGACAGAGAGGTAATTGTGCAGGAGCTAAACCAGCAGCTAAACCTAGAAATGGTAGAGGTAGAGGTGCAGGTAGAGGAGCAGCTAGAGGTCCAGCTCGAAGAAGAAGGAGAGCAAGCTAATGACATCCAAGAGTATGAGAGGGGAAATTATAAGACGTATTCAGAAAAAAGCTGATACGAAGAAGCAGAAAATAGATGCGAGTATCGTATCGAGAGTTGCAAGCTTAACGATCACAGAAGTGTTAAGAGAGATTAATGGTTTGTTAAAAACAAAAAGACCGTAAAGGTCTAGGGAGAAAAAAAATGGCAGGAGATAAAACGATTAAATCAATGACGATTTCTTTAAAGGTGGAAGGCGAAGAAGATATGGATCTTTCACTTACATTTAAAGATACAACGTTGGCTACAGTTATAACATATGAACAAAAACTTATTGCGGCTATAGGTGAAATCTTAGCGTCTCAGCAATCACAGATTGACTAATTAAGAATGACAGTTTTTGTTTTTTCTTCATTTATTGGTAAGATCTTGCTAGCGACATTTGTGTTACTACTAGGTCTTACCATAATGAAGCGATAAAGAAAAGGAGATAGTAATGACTGTCTATAAGGTTTTCGCTATTTTAGCAATGATTTGTTTAGAAGTAGCATCAGTAACTACACTTTATACTACTTGGTTCGGTAAAGGTATGAAAGATGCACTTGCTGGCATTTTCTTGTTCATTCCAATCATCGCATTAGCTGTTTTCGCAGGATCGTTGTTTGCGGGAGCTTTCGGGGTTAGTATTTTGAAGCAATTCTGGTGGCTTTTCATTCCAGCTATATTAGTAGTAGTTACTGTAGTAAAAGGTGTATAACATAAGACATAACACGCAAATCTATGAAAAGGGAGGTGAACTTGAATCTATAAAGCGTATGACATAAATTCGAAAGAATTTTTCAGATAGATAGCAAAAAAGTAGTAAGAATATAAATCAAAAACAATGGAGGAACAAGGATAAATGAAAAAAATAATTAGTATTTTATTGGGCGTAATGCTCATAGCTTCTTCTGCATTTGCAGCTGATATAACACTATCACCTGGTGCAGAGATCGATATCGTAATAAATAAAGATGTAATGTTGGATAATACTGGAACTAAAGGTGAACTTTCAGCACAGTATTATCTATCAACTTGTGAAATTGGATTTGGGGATAATGTAAGAATTACACCTAAGATTGGTATTGTTAAGTCAGTATTTGAAACAGACCAGTATGGTCCTGAAATCACAGCTGATAATGAAATAGGTTTAGCTTTTGGTGTAGCTGCTGAAGTTGATATTTATACTTTCACTAATACTACAGGTGTAGATGTAGCTGATTATCTTAATGGATTGACTCTTACAGCTATTGGTGAGTATAGGTATTCTAAAACAGAGTTAGATAGTGTTGATTTTGGTGGAATTGAAATAGATAATCCTATCAGAAATGACGTATCGTTTCATACTTGGGAAATAGGTGGTAAGATTTCTAAACAATTCGATTATCTAAGTGCAAAACCTTACTTTGGTTTAGTTTATTCAGATTTATCTGGAAAGTATGATTTTAATCTTTCTGCGTTAAATTTGAATGAAGATGTTGAAGCTGATTGTTGCTTTGGTATCAGAACTGGTGTAAGCGTTCAGCCTGTAGACAATTTAACACTTTGTCTAGATTTAAGTTTTGTTGATGAAACATCTATTGGTTTAAGTGGGAAATATCGTTTCTAGTTAATTAAAAAGTTGAGGGCTGGAGTAAAATCCGGCCCTCATCTTATTCCAATAACACAACAATATAGAAAGAGAGCATATGAAATTTAAAGTTGGGGACTGTGTAACGGTGAATAAGTCTGAATTTGATACACATAAAATGTCCGGTGAAGTCTATGACATACGACAAGTTACTGGGTATTTATTACCTCTATATCATTATTGGGTAAAGCTTCCTAACAAACCAAATATGTGGTTCTATGCAAGAGAACTAGAAAGAGCGGTGATGTGTGAAAAAGCGTAAAAAGAAGAACACTACGAGTAATTATTCTTTATCCAAAGAGGAAAGAGACAATGTTAGAAAATTTTTGTATGAAAATGAAGGGAAATTCTTAAATAGAAGTCTAAAGAAGTACTATTTCAAAGAAGAGAGCAAGAGCAAAAAGTGTTCATTTATAGCGAAAAAGTGCGTAAAATAGCTAAAAAATCGACATAAATGCTTGGAAATGAACAATTTATGACTATTTTTAACGAAAATTGTGCTGGAATATGAAAAATGACAGCGTTCGGCTTGTAAAAGTAGATGGTGAGATCATTTTTTGCAAATACTGTGGGTTGTTGCTTAACAAGAGATGGAACAAGCGTTGGGACGAAAAGAGCAAGAAATTCTGTAATTCTAAATGCCAAAAGCTATATAAATGAAGTTTAGTTAATTTTTTAAAAAAAAGCTTGACAAAACAACATTTATGTGCTATAATATGAAGTATAATAAAGAAAGGAGAAGTTTCGTATGTTAAAAATTAAATGTAAGCATTGCGGGTATGTGAACCAAAGAGATTATGGTGAAATGCGTTCAGATTTAATGGGTAATCATTTCTATAAGTTTAAATGTGCAAATCAGGAATGTAAAAAACGTAATCTAGTTAGGTATGCGCTTGAAGTTTTACCTATACAAGATGAAAAATCTCACGAAACAACTGAACAAATAGTCGAAAAGAAAATAATAAAATAAAAGAATGGGGGAAGTATGAAATTAATTGAGGCATTGAAAAAGATAAAAGAGCTTCACAAGAAAGCGGATGATTTAAAGGATAAGGTTAAGAAAAATTGTGCCCATTTAAGTAATGAAAAACCAGTATATGAAGATCAGAAAAACCAGATAGCAAGTTGGTTGCAGTCGCATAATGATATAATAAAAGAAATTCTACATTTACAGATATCAATACAGAAAACAAATCTAGCAACCAACGTAGTTATAACTCTAGAAGATAATAATGTAGAGAAGAGTATCGCAGAATGGATACATCGTAGACGTACATTAGCTGGGTTGCAAGAATCTATTTATAGAAATTTAACAGATCGTAATTTACGTGAAGGTACTATAACGCAATCAAATAACGAAAAAATTGAAGTACACATCCAGAGATACTACAGCCCTGCAGAGAGAGACAAGAGAATAGAGTTGTATAGTAACGAGCCAAGCACGATAGATGCGAAGCTTGAAATAATAAATGCAACGACTGATTTAATAGAATAGTTCTTTGAAATAAATCTTACACATAGAGATACAAAACTGGTAAAATAAAGCATAAGCTACCGATGATACAGGTACAATTGCTTCCTTAATTGGAAAATGGTAATTATTCAATAGAATAATATATCGCTTATCTACTGATAAGCTTAACCTTCAAGGCAGAAAGTTTCAAGTACTTAAGATATCATGACTCAAGCCGCAACGACTTTTAGCAGATGGCGGATACACTCCGGGAACTGCGGATGTCGGTGCTTACTAAAGGTAGTAAGAAAAAAGAAAGCAAGGTAGAAACCCAAAATGCAGATGCATTAAGGGAATATCCTCGAGCAAGTTAAGTTTACTTTATTTCTCGTCCAGAAACTTTCAAGGCTTCCTATTTGGGAAGATTTATTTCATTTAAAACAAAAGAGAGATTGATATGAAAGAACATTTTTCAGAAGAGTACATTCAATTCTTAGAACAAAACAAACTCCTCCCATTAAAAGAAACATCAAAAATGCTCAATATGCATCCTGCTACATTACGCAGTCTTGCTAAATCAAATTATATTAAGCATGCCCGCATTGGAAAGAAGTACTATTTCAACATTCAAGATATAAAAATAGAAGGATATAAAAAACAAGATCTGCCATTAGGTATTGTTATAAATAATGGATATATCAAAGTTAATGTTGGAACATCTCACCCATCAGCAGATGCTAATGGATACATAGCATTACATCGTTTAATTATGGAGTCTTATCTTAAAAGGCCTCTAAAGAGCAACGAGATTGTTCATCACAAAAATGGTAGCACCTTAGATAACAAATTAATGAATTTAGAAGCTCTACCAGACCTACCTGAACATGCAAGAAAATACAAATCTATGGAGGAGTAATGTTAAAAGAGAATATAGTAGAGCGTGTAGAAAGCAATAAATGCCCTATATGTGGTGTTGAATTTACCAAAGAAACTGAAGTTAGAAATGTGTTTTACAAAGTTTTCGGTAAAAAGGTTAAGATTTGTAAAAAACACAGCTTTTATGAAGAAAAAGATAGATAGAAAAAGGAAAGATAATAATGGCAATAGAGAAACGAGAAGATCCTGTAGACGAAACAGCTGTTGGGGATAAATATAGAAATGATATTCTTGATAAAAAAGATTTAAATGAAATCCCGGAAGTTGTTAAACCAAAGAAATCATCTTTTGATTTTGGTAAGATATCAGATTTAGAATACTTATACGATATCTTTTCAAGCAAATATGATGATTTAAAATCATTAGACTACCTACAAAAAACTCATAAAGCACTTCTAGAACAAGGTTACCCACAAACCCCAACATTAAACGAATATCTTTTCTGGACTACTATTTCACGTAGACTTCAGATTCTTTATAATACTGGACATAAGCAGTTACTTTTAACGAAAGACGAAAATACATCAATGACATCTTTAGCGGATATTGATTTCCTTGAAGAGATACAAAAAGTAACTAGTCATATCAATAACCTTCAAAAAACAATAGATAACTCTTTAGCTACTACAAAGAAAGTACGTGATGTTGTCGATCTGCATAAAGAAACATGCGAAAAAGCAGAGAAGTTCTTGAAACAACATTTCGGTGAATATATAAAAAGGAATTCAGCTAGTGGTGAAATAACAGATATAACAGACAAAGCATATTGGGCGTACGCTCAACATTTAGTACAAACAGAATTAGGGGTCGAAAAGATCCCTTTTGTTTGGTCTGAAGAGTTACGTTTTCTAGTAGAGAAAGAACTCATACCATTAGAACTTATGGCATTTGTTTTACGTACTAGCATTGAAGGGTTGTTCTATGTAGCTAAGATACGTAATGAGAAGATGCCAGATATTAATAGAGAAGAAGCTGAGGATAAGCTTAAACGATTAATGATAGAATTTGAATCAATAAGAGACGTTAAAGACAGAGAACTACTAGAGAGTTAATATGTTATTGGATGAAGAAACAAGACAGGCATTAGCATACTATGTGGTAATGAAACACCCCGTAGAGTTTAGAAACTTTTTCTTACCTGTGGGGTGGGGAAAACCTTTTAAAACAAGGTACTACCAGATTCCATATGTGTTGCTTAAAGAATGTCTTATTATCGGTGGTCGTTCATTTGGTAAGTCTATACATTTAGAAGCTGATATGCTACAAAATTGTATCAACGACTATGATGAAGAGAGCTTGCTCACTACATTTAGAAGAATGCATATTAAAGATAGATTTGAGAAAGTAATTTCATATTTTGTTAAAATACCATATCTAACAAAATTCTTAAAAGGTAGAGGTGAGAAATCAACAAAAGAATCTATTACAAGAACACCATTTTATGATATTCATTTACGTAACGGACATTCAATGAAAGGTATCAGCGTTGGTGATGATCCTTTAGCAGTAGCTATTCAGGGTACTCATCCTACAAGACGTTATATAGATGAAATGCAGATGTACCCTCCTGAAGCTTGGGTTAAGTTTCAATCTACACGTGATCCGAAAGGAGCTTTAGATAAATTTTATGGATGCTGTTGGACCAAAGGGCAATTTATTTTGACTAAAAATGGTGTTAAAAGTATAGAAAAAGTTATTGTTAATGATGAGGTTATATCACATAAGGGGAAATTTAGAAAAGTTATTAAAACGTTTCATAGATTGTATCAAGGTGATGTTTTTTCATTAAAAGCTATAGGGTTCAATTTTGGAGAATATGTGACCCCAGATCATAGATTTTTAGTTTGTGATAAAAAAAATATTAAAAATGTTTATTGGTTAGAAGTTTGCAAAATAGACTATAAAAAACATTTAGTTGCTATCCCAAAATTGAATTTTAAAGAAGAAAAATTATCTTTTAATTTGGGTGTTCAACAACCTGCTAAAGGGCCTAAATACAAAGATGATAGGATAAGAGACATAGAATTAGATTCTGAGTGGGGATATCTGTTAGGATTGTGGTTAGCTGAGGGAATATGTGATAATGGAATTGATTTAAAAGAAACAAGAACATCATGGTATTTTTCACAAGATGAAAAAATAATTGCTGAAAAAATATGTAAACTCATAGAAAGCAAAAAAATAGGAAATGCGAAATTAAGAAGATGCAGAAAATTATACAAACCACAAGTAAGTAATAAGTTTTTGTGCCAATGGATTAGAAAAAACTTCAGTCATTTAGCTAAAAACAAAAGATTACCAGATTGGGTTTATAGCGCTGATAAAGTATTCTTAAAAGAATTATTAGATTCGTATATCATAGGAGATGGCCGTATAAAATTTGAGAATAAACAATTAAATAAAACAGTTACTTCTATTTCAAAAGAATTATTAATACAATTTCAAATTATAGCTTTATTGTTAGGGGAAATTTTTTCATTTCATAAACCTAAAACAACCAATAAAGAACATTATATTAGTAATAGATTAGTTTGTAGTAAGAACCAAATTTATAGGCTAAGAAAAATTTATGAGTATAAAGAAAATAGTAAATTTTTCTTTTTACGTATTTTAAACAAAAAACAAAAAAAATATAAAGGTTTTGTATATAATATCGAAGTGGAAAAAGACCATTCATATTTTAACGGGCTTTTAGTGTCTCACAATTGTGACGGGAGAGTAAACACTCCTTATTTTGAAGCTGATAAGAAGCTTAAAAAGTTTAGAAACAAAAAATTTCATGTTCCAAGGTTAATGGAGCAATGGTTTAACCAAGAAGATAAATTCAATCTTATACAAACGTTTGGGTCTGAGAATGCTAACGAATATTTACAGCAAGTACTAGCAGAGTGGGGAGAGCCTGAGTGGGGTGTGTGGGACGAACAGATTATAAGACATTGTATTGATAAAACTGAGATTAAGAAGGGTAGCGGTATCTTAGCTAATCATATGGCGTTTTCAACTATATCTGCTAAAGATTATGTTGGGGCAACGCCTGGGATGGTAATTCAAAACTTAAAGATACCAAATGGCATAACTGAAACTATACTAGCTATAGACGCTGGTTATTCAGAACCAACAGTTGTGTTACCGTTTATGCGCATTAATCATAAATGGCATTTATATAATATAGTTGAATTGCGTGATAGAATGATACCAGATGATCAAACAGAGATAATAGATTATATAGCAGATCAATATCAAGCTATGACTATCCCAATAGATTGTACTTCAGCTGATGGTAGAGCTGTGGCGTCTTCTTTACAGAACCCAAAACGTGAAGAGTTTAATAAAAAGGGGTATGACAAGCGAGTTGTTTGGGTAGAATTTAATAAATACTTTGAAATAGCTCAGAAGATGGATGAAAAAGATCCTACAAAAGAAATACCTATAAAAGAAAAGATTAAAGATAAGACTACAACTGTGTTACGTCAGATGTTCGCTAATCAAGATTTCTTCTTATATTACGCAGAAGATTTACTTGCTCAATTTAATGCTGAAAGTCAAAAACGTAATGTAAATGGCGCTATTATAATAAAAACACCAGACTGGGTTCACATACCAGAAGCTTTTAGATGTTTTGCTGCTGCGTACTATCAAAAATATATGGTTATTAGACCCGAAGATACTTTAGAGCCAGTAGCAGATATGGCTCATGCAGAATCAGTTAAATTAGGCGTTGAGTTATTTACTCATGATAAAGATGATGATGATGATTTGCCAATAGACTTAAGGAGATAATATGAATATGAAAGCATACAAGCTATTAGCACAGAAACGCATTAAGAAAGGTGATCGTGTGATAACATTAAAGAAGAAAGGATATCCTATAGCAGTTGCTGTAGAAGATTTCATAGAAGGTGATGTGGGTATTATAGATTTTGATTTTTCTTATCCAGTTAAATATAAGTCTAATTTATTAATGTTACCAGGATTGAAAAAAGTTAAAGTTAAAAAGAAAAAGAAAAAGAAAAAAATTATTGTTAAAAGGAGGAAGAAAAATGCGGGAAGAAGGCCCACAAGCAAAAAGAACAAGAGAACTGATTGAACAATACGCATCTTTCAATTTAATGTCACCACAAGATAAAGCCAGAATAACGCATATATGTGGAATTTTGTCATATTTAGAATTGGCTTATGTACAGCGTATGACTGTTGAGGTTTGTATAGATGGTCTAGAGAAATTTTTAAAAGGTATAAGAAAAAAGTATATGGGCGATGAAGAAGATAAGAAAAACGTCACTATCGTTGATTGACAACTGAAAGGAGATACATGCAATATAAAGGCGTAAAGCACTATTTAGAAAAATATCTTAATGAAAACATCAAAGATAAAGCATTAAAAATGTACGATGGGATTAACGAAGATTTTATATATTGGCCAGCAAGCGTTAAATATCATCATAACAAACAAGGCGGATTGGACCAACATACGGAAGAAGTTATATACTGTGGGTTAAAAATATTTAAATCTCTTGAAGAAGAGTTCAGAAAAAGACTTGTTACTGAGTCTGATGTTGTTTTTATAGGATTCATTCATGATTTAGAGAAGCTTACAAAATATGTTGTAAATAAAGACTACAACGAAGATACGTTTAAACCAAATGTATACGAATTTAAGTACAATTACAATAAAGTAGATTATCACGATAGTGCAGAAGTGGTTAATTTGTGTAGTAAATATGGAATAACATTATCTAAAAAACAGTTGAACGCACTATGTTATCATCATGGTGGTTGGACGAAAGATCAAGGTAAGCTTGAGTCGCTTGCCGCATTAATGCATATGGCTGATTTAATGAGCGTGTATGTTATATACATAAAATAGGAGATTGATTATGGCGCATTATTGTATTAGACCAGAAAAAGAATCTTGTAGTTGGAGATTTACTGGCACTGCTATAGGAACAGATAAACTATTATGTAATTGCTATAGCGAACATAAACCATGCGAAGAAGAAGAGGAAGAATTGTGGGTAAATAGAGGTGATGATGTCGAAGAAGCTGATTTTGTAGACTTTTTTGGTGATACTAGAGAAAATATATTAGCTCCATATAAAAAATACGCTAAAGAAGAGATATTTAAACGAGAACTCTTTAAAGATGCGTCAAAATTGTCTAGAGGTGAGTTGCATGGAGTATATGAAAATAGTGATTATTACAAAATATCTTTAGATCATATACACCCTGGAAGATTCGAATATTTACGTAATATGAAATTAATCGCACACCCTATTTATGAAATGTGTGGAAAATATTACCCAAACCCAAAAGATGTAAGAGTTTTAGATTATGGAGGGGGTAGCTGGCAAAATGGGTTAGTGTTAGCATTAAAAGGATATGATGTTACAGTAGCTGATTTGGGGCATAAAACTTTTTTATTTAATAAATATTTATGTAGAAAATGTCATATCCCTATAACATCTGTACAATGCACAAATAATTATAATAGTCTGCGCAATTCAGTATTTGAAAAATTTGATTATTTAATATGTGCTGATGTATTAGAACATGTTGATGAACCACTAGAATTATTAAGAGCTTTAATGCGCATGATGAAAGATGATGGGATTATGTATTTATCTACATTCTTTGATGATGGTGGGGATAATGACCCATCACATTTAAGGAAAAATGTTATAAAATACAAAAATCGTCAAATGTGGTTAGGTTGGGTTATTGAAAGTGGGTTAGTCCCAATTACAATAGATGTTTCGGGCGTTCCGAAAGGATTTGTAAAGCGTAGTTTTGCAGAAAAACTTACGGAAGACAATAGGAAGATAACAAAAAAGGATAAATATGAAACAATTCGATAAGATTTATGTTGTAGGTATGGGTGGATGGATGACAGTAATAGATAGAGAATGGATGGCTGAATTTTTTGCAACATTAAAATTTGATCACAAACCAGTTGTAGCTGAATTAGGAACTTTTTCTGGTGGGTGTTCATTAATTTTCTGGCGTTCATTTCCAGAAGGTCTTCATCATGGAATAGATAACTTTTCTGAAGGACCACCACCAGCTGGTAAGACAATGAAAGAAGCTATGTTTGGCACTTTAAACTACTATAAAAAAGATATTGACCCTAATTTAAACTATACATTTCATGAAGGAGATTCTAAAGAGATAGGTGCTAAATGGGATATCAAAATGGATATATGTCTCATAGACGCTAATCATCATGGTGATTATCCTATGGAAGATATTAAGAATTTTGGGAAATGGGTTAAAGTTGGTGGGTATATTTTAGTTGATGATTGTGGAATGACAGATGTGAAGAGTGCTATTGATGCTTTATTGAAGAATAACGCAAATTGGAAACAGATTGATAAACCTGCTAGCGAAGTTGAGATATTTCAAAAAATTGGTGAACAATATGATTAAAAAAATTGTAGCTGTAAGTGGTGGTTTTGATCCATTACATGTTGGGCACATCAGAATGTTTAAAGAAGCTGCTAAATATGGCGATTTATATGTTATATTAAATAGCGACAATTTTTTAATAAGTAAGAAGAGCTATACATTTATGTCACATGAAGAGCGTAAGGAAATAATAAAGTCGATAAGATATGTTAAAGATGTAATAGATTGTATAGATAAAGACCAAAGTGTATGTAAAACATTAGAGAAGCTAAAGCCTGATATATTCTGTAATGGCGGTGATAGATTTACAACAAATACGCTTGAAGTTGATATATGTAAAAAATTAGGTATAAAAATGAAATTCAATGTTGGTGGTGACAAGATACAATCAAGTTCAATATTAGTGAACAAAAGGAGACAGAAATGAATTTAAAAGAATTAGGTGATTATGCATTTAAGGAATTAGGGTTTACTCATGTTTGTGGTGGTTTTGGTGGTTGGATATATGCAGATGATATGAATTGGATGTGTGAATTTTTAACAACTAATTATACACGTGATGCAGAATTAAATGTTATGGAGCTTGGTGTTTTCCAAGGAAGTACATCAAACATGTTTTTATGTGCGTTGCCTAAGTGTACGTTTTATGTGGTAGACAATTTCTCGGAAGGACCGCCATCCCCACCATATAAATCAATAAGAGAAGGATTTCTAGCTATGACAACACATTTTAAAGATAGGATTAAATTACATGAAGGAGATTCAAAGGAAATTGGTAAGGATTGGAATACTAAATTAGATATTTGCTTGATAGATGGTTGTCATAATGGTGATTATCCTGAAGCTGATATAAACAATTTCGCTAAACATGTAGTAAGTGGCGGGTATCTATTAGTTGATGATTATTCAATGAAAGATGTAGGGCCTGCTGTTAATTCTTTATTAAAAAATAACCCAAATGAATGGGAGCTTATTAGGACACCTGTTGCTGGAATGAGTGATGTCATAGTATTTAAAAGAAAATGAATGATATAAAATATCTAGAAGAAAAGGCACACGAGATAAGAACAGAAATGCTAAATGCTTGTATAGCTACAGGCACCGGTCATTTAACTTCTTCATTATCGTGTGTTGATATTTTAGTAGCTTTATATCATGGTGAGATAATGCTGCATTATCCTTATGATCCTGATGATAAGAGTAGAGATAGGTTTATATTAAGCAAAGCTCATGCTAGTCCAGCCTTATATGCTGTATTAGCGGATTGTGGGTATTTTAAAAAAAATAAATTACTTAAAACAGCTAAAAAAGACGGGATATTTGGTATACATACACAAATGGATGTTCCTGGCATAGAGATCACAGCAGGGGCATTAGGGCATGGGTTTGGTATAAGTGTTGGGATGGCTTTAACTGCTAAGAGAGATAGGAAAGGCCATTTAGTTTTTTCATTATTGAGTGATGGTGAGTGTTATGAAGGATCTATATGGGAATCAGCAATGTTTGCTGCTAACAATAATTTAAACAACTTAACAGCTATTATAGATAGAAATTATTTATGTGCTACAGATTTTACTGAAGATTTTGCACCATTAGAACCACTTAGAGATAAGTGGTTATCTTTTGGTTGGATTGTTGAAGAAATTGATGGTAATAATATGAGTGAAATTATAAACTCTTTAAAACATGTTAGATCTAGAAGACATTCACGCCCAAAAGTAATTATAGCAAAAACTGTAAAGGGTGCTGGTATAGATTATATTTGTGATTCACCATTATGGCATTCATCCGCCCCAAGGGGAGCTGATGTTATCAAGTGCAGAAAATCTCTGAAAGAAGGTAGAGTATGATATCGCAAAGAGACGCTTTTTTTAATACACTTTACGAAATAGCTAAAAGAGATAGAGACGTTTATCTAGTTGTCGCAGATATGGCTGCTCCTTCTCTAGATAAATTCAGACGTGATTTATCAAGCCAATATATCAATGTTGGTGTAGCTGAACAAAATGCTATAACAATAGCCGCTGGGTTAGCTTTAGAGGGTAAGAAAGTATATGTATACTCTATTATACCATTTATTTCATTACGATGCTTAGCGCATATAAGAATAGAATGTGCAGTAATGAAGCTACCGATAACAATAGTCGGCAATGGTGCTGGGTTTAGCTATGATACAGCAGGTCCAACGCATCATCTATTCGAAGATATAGCTATTATGAGAGCTATCCCGAATATAACAATACATAATGTTACTGATTCTGTAATGGCGGCGTCTGTTGCAATGTCATCATATGAGAGTAAATTAGCGAATTATGTTAGATTAGATAGATTTGCATTACCAGACATATATAATGAAAAATCAGATTTTTCATATGGGTATAACTTTTTGGTACCCGGTGAGAACTATATACTATCAACTGGAATAATGACGCATACAGCTTTAGAAATTGCGGATAAATTTGATAATTTAGGTGTAATTGATGTTCATACGTTTCCATTTGATTACAATACGTTAGTCGCTATCTCTCATAGTAAGAAGCTTATTACTATGGAAGAGAACGTACTTAATGGTGGGCTTGGTAGTGCTATTTGTGAATTCTTAAACGATACTAACATACAAATCCCAGTTTTACGCATAGGGATTAATAATTTAGATGGGTATTGTCATGAATATGGTGGTAGAAAAGAAGTTATATGGAAGTATTACGATATAGATAAAGAAACATCTATGACAAAAATAAGGAGTTTTTTGAATGGCTGATAACGCTAAATTAACTGAATTTAAAATGAACATTATGATACCATATAGACCTTGTTGTATGGGGTATTTTAAAAGCCCTGCTGGAGAGCTAAGACAACAAGATGATAATAATTGGTTGGCAGTAAAAACTGGTGTTGTTCACAATGAAACTGATGAATATGAAAAGAAAATAGTAAGTTTAAGAACATGTATATCCGCTATAAATGCAAGGTCTAGATTTAAACATAAAATCATGGTGGTTATGGATAGTGATGTTTTCCCAAATTCTAATTTTATGAAGCAATTTGATAATGTAACTGTTGTAAAAAGTGATAGACCTATAGCTGATGTTATGCAAACATATGAAGATGCGAGATTAAGGTTAGCGGGTAGCTTACAAAGTGGTATTGACGCATTAAACGATGATGAAGAGTGGGTGATGTATGGTTACGCTGCTGATTCGCTACCTAGTATAGATTGGGATTTTCATCTTATGGAAGCAATAAATAGACATGGTGATGGTAAGGTGTACGCACCAATGTTTATAGAAGGATCTCAAGGGCATCATCCTGAAACTGTTGGCGTACAATTAACATCAGGATATATATGGGCTGAAAGAACTTCTGGGCTTTTAAATTTTCCAGATCCAAGAGCTGATTATTTTACAATAGAAGATTTTGATCATTTTGCAAATGTTGCGAGAGAAGGGAACGTAGGTGACCAAGTAGAAAATTGTGGCGATAGAGGTTATGGGCATGCTTCAGCTATGCTAATGAAAGCAAAATATATAAAGAAGGTAGGGATTAGATTTGGAGATTGGGATATGATGGGGTTTGCAGTAGATAATGCGTTGAAAAGAATTTGTGACTTACAAAAAGTTATAATTACAAATGCTTTCATATTACATCCTATGTGTTGGCATTTAGAAATGAGGTTACCTTACTAATATGAAATTTAATATATTGATACCATACCGCCCAACAACGATTTATACTAGAAAATTAAAATTACCTGTTATTCAAAATAATGATATGTTATGGGTTATAGATAAAAGTAAATTTAATAACGAAGAAGAAATTCTTGAAATTTATTATAAAAATTCTAAAAAATTTAAAAGAAACGATGCAAATAACGCTATTATTTTCTCTCCATTTAGGGAGCCAATGTTGGAAAATTGCATTAAAGCTATACGCAAAAATTCTGTGTTTAATCATAAAGTTATAGTAACAACAGAACCTGATGTTATTTTCAATGAAAAATTTAAACAATATCTAAATAAAAAATATGGTGATGTTATTTTTTTCGCACAAGCAACAACTCCAAACAACCGTATAATTGCTCAATGCAATGGGTTAAGAGAAGCACTGCAGACAGTACCTGATAACGAATATACATGTTATGCTTATAATGTAGATGTAATATGTGGAAAATATTGGGATAAACGGGTCGAAGAAGCGTATAATACTTATGGAGATGATAAGGTGTATGTCCCTATGTGGGTAGAACCTAGAACAGATAGTTACGGTATAGCTAACGGAAATATTTTTGGTGATAAATTTAAAGAATGCCAATTGAAAGAACCTTTAACAGCAGAAAGTATCTGGGGTGTTTGGAGGAGTAGATGTTGTCATTCATTAACAATGAAGTTCCCCATGAAAGAATATATTGAAGAAAAAGATTTAGATAATTGGAGTAAAATTTGTAATTCAGCTAATAAAGAAAACGTAGTAGAAAAATGTGGAGTAAGAGATTACGCATATTATTGCTGTATGATAGCTAGAAGTAAAATTTTTAAAAACGCAAGTAAATATTTATTAGAAGAATCAATATCAGATCTGTTATTTGATAATAATTTAAATACAGATAAAGTAGCAGTTACGAAAGCACATGTGTTTCATTTACATCATAAAGTTATGTTAGATGATATAGAGGTAGAACGTGAAGATAGAGTATGCAGTTAAAGCTACGGTATACGCATTAGTGATTGTGTTAACTATGAAGATTATTTGTCTTACGTATAGATATGGTGTTTATTTTGGGAGGAAAATAAGTGGTAGTATTAATAACAGGGATAACGGGCTTTGTAGGTAGTCATTTAGCAGAGTATATACTTAGTTTAAATGAAGGGCATAAAGTATATGGTTTGTGCAGATGGCGAAGCAACAAAGAGAATATAAAGCATATAATAAATGAGATTAACCTTGTAGAAGGTGATCTTCTAGATTTATCTAGTATGCGTAGTATTTTAGATGAGATACAACCAACTTATATATTCCATTTAGCTGCTCAAAGCTATGTAGTAACAAGTTTTAAATCACCAGCTCACACATTAACAACAAACATAATAGGTACAAGTAATTTATTAGAAGCTGTGAGAATGTTGAATAGTGAGTATGAATATGACCCAATTATTCACATATGCTCATCATCAGAAGTTTATGGGCAAGTAGAACCATACAATGTTCCTATAAAGGAAGATTGTCCTTTCGCACCTGCATCGCCATATGCTGTAAGTAAAGTCGGTGAAGACATGGTCGCTTTACAGTATTGGCTTTCATATAAAGTGAAAACCATAAGGACTCGTATGTTCACCCATACGGGTCCACGGCGTGGAGAAGTATTTGCGATATCGGCTTTCGCTAAACGAATAGCTGCCATAGAATTAGGGTTAGCAAAAAACATGGTAGTTGGTAATTTAAGATCAGTTAGAACATTTTGCGATGTAAGAGACGCTGTAAGAGCGTATTGGTTACTTGTTAATAAATGCAACCCAGGCGAAGTATACAATATAGGTGGGGTAGAAACTATGACTATCGGTAAAGCACTTGATGTATTAGTTAACCTATCTACAAGCGAGATTCATGTTGAGGTTGATGAAAGATTATTGCGTCCTTCTGATGTAACCTTACAGATACCATCTATAGCTAAGTTTGTATCTGAAACTGGCTGGGCGCCTATAATCCCATTCACGCAAACGTGTGTAGATACATTGAATTATTGGAGAAATGAATTAAAACAAAACCCGTGGAAAGTAAAAAGCTTGGAGTATTAACATGCCAGAATTATCACAAATAACAGATAGTTTAATTGGACAACCAATGTTTAATCTATTAGCTAAAGCTAATGAGATGGAGCGTGATGGTAAGGAAATTATACATCTTGAAATAGGTGACCCTGGGTTTAGCTCATCACCGCAAGCAGTAGAGGCATTAAAATCTGCACTAGATAGTGGCTTAACACATTATACAAATTCTATGGGTATACCAGAATTCAGAAATGCTGTATGTGATTATACAGAGAAACATTGGGGTTTCAGACCATCTGTAGATCAAGTTTTAGAATGTCCTGCAAATGCTATTATTGATTTTACTATTAGATGTGTAGCTAACCCTGGTGACGAGATTATATACCCTGAACCTGGTTTCCCAACATATCATTCTGTGATTAAGTATAATGGCATGATTCCTGTAGGTGTAAAGTTAAAAGAAGAGAATAACTTTAGAATGGACCCTGAAGATGTTTATACTAGTATTACGTCAAAGACAAAGCTTATAATAATAAATAGCCCAAACAATCCAACTGGTGCTGTAATGACTGAAAAAGAAATAAAATATATTGCGCATATAGCAGAACATAATGATATATATATATTAAGCGATGAAGTGTACTCTAGAATAATCTATGATAAAACACATTATTCACCAGCTTTATCTGACTTCTGTAAAGAGCGTACAATTATATTGAATAGCCTTTCAAAGATGTTTGCTATGTCTGGCTGGAGACTAGGTTATGCTGTGGGCCCTAAAGATTTGATAGGGAAGATGGGTCTATTACTTCAAACGATTATCTCATGTCAACCTGCTTTTACGCAATTAGGTGGTGTAGCTATATTAAAAGATAACGCTGAATTCGTAGCTCATATGACTAAGATGTTAAGAGAGCAAAGAGATACTTTAATCAATGGTATTAATAGAATCCCAAAATTAAGTTGCATTATGCCAGATGGAGCGTTCTATGCTTTCGTTAATATAAGAGATATGAATATGACATCAGATGAGTTCTCGGAGAAGCTATTACAAGAAACTGGGGTATGTGTTCTCCCAGGGAGCTGTTTTGGTGAGGCTGGTGAGGGGTACGTTAGATTGTGCTATGCTAGTGCTACTGTAGATACTATTAAAAAAGCATTAAATAAGATAAGGGGGTTTATATCATGAAACGAGTAGCAGATTATATCGCAGATTTCATATATGAACAAGAAGTTAAAGATGTTTTCATATTGTCAGGTGGTGGGTCTATATATTTAGATGATGGTATAGCATGCCATCCTGGTCTTAATGAAATTTGTGTGCATAATGAAGCTACTGCCCCAATGATGGCTGAAGCTTATGCACGATTAAATAATAATCTAGGTGTTGCTTATGTAACAACTGGACCTGGTGGAACTAACGCAGTTGCTGGTTTAGCTGAGGCTTGGGTTGACTCTGCTCCTGTATTAGTTATTTCTGGTCAAGTAGAAAGAGAATACACAACACATAATTCAAAGCTTAAAAATTTCAGAACATATGGAACTCAAGAAATAAATATAATTGAAGTTGTAACGCCTTTAACAAAGTATGCTGTAATGGTGAATGATCCAAATAAGATACGCTATCATTTAGAAAAAGCAGTATACCTTGCAAAATCTGGTAGACCAGGACCTGTTTGGCTTGATATCCCGCTAGACGTCCAATCAGCTATAGTAGATTATGAAACACTTAAAGGCTATAAAGCTCCTAAAGAGACGAGAGTAAACGTCAAGAAATATGTCAAGAAAATATTAAAAATGTTAAATAATTCGCAGAGACCAGTTATTATAGCTGGACAGGGGATAAGAATATCTGGGGCGGTAAAAGAATTTAGTGAATTAGTTAAAATATTAGGTATTCCAGTTGTTTCGTCTAGACTTGGGCAAGACATACTATCTTTTTCGCATACAAGCAATATGGGGCATGGTGGAATGAAAGGTATGAAATGCGCAGAGCTTGCGATATATGAAAGTGATTTGATAATTTCATTGGGGAGTAGATTATCGCTTCCATTTATTCAAAACAATCTTAGTACATTTAAAACAACAGAATTAATAATGGTAGATGTTGATGATGCTGAATTGAAAAAAGATATTATTGATGTTGATCTACTCATTAAAGCAGATGTGAAAACTATTATTACAGGTCTTCTAGATAAGGTTGGTTCAGATATGCTTTTAAGCTTAGGGTTTAATTATTGTTTTTTTAATTGGTTGCACAGGTGTACCCAATATAAAGAAAGATATAAGATTACTCCAGTTAGGCGAGACCCTATCGACCTATATTACTTCATGTCAAGATTAGACGCACTCTCTGAAGAAGACGATATATTTATTAGTGACGCAGGATCATCGTATTATATAGCTGGACAAATGCTAAAGTTTAAAGAAGGGCAGCGTGAGATAACATCTGGTGCGTTTGCTTCTATGGGGTTAACTATCCCATTAGCTATTGGGTGTGCTACAGCTAGAAGATACTCTAGAATTTTAGCTGTGATAGGTGATGGATCGTTAGAGCTTAACATGCAAGAACTTATTACTATGTCAGTTTATAAACAAAACATAAATCTATTTGTGATTAATAACGGTGGATATGTGTCTATAAGGAATGCACAAGATGCTTTATTCAATAGCAGATATATAAATTCAGATCAAGCTAACTGTAATGAAACATTAAATTATAAAAAATTAGCTGATACTTTTAATATCCCATATTTTAAAATACAAAAATGCAACGAAGTGGATGATAAAATTTCTGATATTATAAACAAAATAGGTCCAGCACTCATAGAGGTTGTATGCGATAACAAACAAAAGATTATTTCACCTATATGAAAATACTATTAATTAACCCAGCTACTCCTAAAATTGTAATAAATAAAGAATATGTTGCACCATTAAGCTTGTTATATTTAGCTTCTACTTTGCAAGAGAACGATATAGACGTAAATGTTTTAGACCTTAATACATATAATTTGGTTGATAATGTTTACGAAAATATTATTATTCGTGAGATAAACGATTTTGAACCATCGCTCGTTGGTATTACATGTTTATTTTCAGGGCAATTCTCACAAGTGTTAAAGCTTTCCAAAAAGATTAAACGTACTTTTAATGATCTTCCAATTGTTTTAGGGGGTATACATCCAACTATGTTCCCTGAAGAGATTTTAAGTCATGTTGATTCTATAGATTGGATCGTACTAGACGAAGGAGAACGTACACTATTACAGCTTGTAAAAATGCTAGAAAATAAAAGTTATTCATTTAATGAAATAGATGGTTTTGCATATAGAGAAAATGGAAATGTAATTATCAATAAGAAAACTTCATTCATCGAAGATTTAGATAATCTCGCTATACCTGCATACAATTTAATTAACATAGAAGATTATTATCTTCCAACATGCAAAAATTGGATAAATCACAAAAATTTATCTATCAAGACAACTTTTCCTATTCTAACAAGCAGAAGTTGTCCTATGCGCTGTACGTTTTGCTCTATGTATCTTACTATGGGACCAAAGCATAGAAAGAGATCTCCTCAAAATGTTGTTGATGAGATAGAGTACTTATATCAAACATATGAGAATCAACATTTTTCATTTTACGATGATAATTTAACAATGGATAAAGCTGGTATTATTAAGATATGTCATGAAATTATAAAGCGTAATATAGACATACACTTTGAAACACCGAATGGAGTAGGGTTAGCGTTTCTTGATGAAGAAATTATAGATGCTCTTATGAAAGCTGGTCTCACAAGAACAACTCTTGCTATAGAGAGTGGGTCTAATAAGATACGTAAAATCATGGGAAAGCATTTCTCAAATGAAAAGATTTTCGAAATTGTTAATATCATGAAGAAATATAAAAAATTATATGTTATGGCATTTTTTATTATAGGTATGCCAGAGGATACAAGAGAAACATTAGACGAAACATATAACATGATAAAAGCTATAGATGTAGATTTTCCACATATTTCTAATTTATTGGTCTTACCACATACAAAGATATTTGAACAATGCTTAAGAGATGATCTTTTTATAGAAAAATTTGATGTTGAAAATTATTGGAAGACTTGTTTCTATTTTAAGGGGAATAAACGATTTTTTATTAAACCATATAATCTTAGTGTAGATGAACTACACGAGTATAGAGAAAAATTTGATACACTAATAGTTGATAACACTAAGAGGGATAATTCAAGATGTATGAGCGTCTAAAGGAAAAAGCTAAGTGGGTAAGAAGAGAAGTCTTAAAGAAAGTTATTGAGACTGGTAAGGGGCATATTGGTAGCACGTTCTCATGCACAGAATTGTTGGTGGCGCTTCATTATGGCGAGCTATTACGCTTTAAAGCAACTAACCCAAAGTGGGAAGATAGAGACAGATTTGTTTTAGGTAAAGGGCATGTGTGCTATGCTTTATACAATATCTTAGTAGATTTGGGGTTTTTCGATGCTTCATTGCTAGAAGAATATGGCGTGAGCGGTGGTAGACTTAGCGTACAATGTAATATTGATACTCCTGGTATAGAGTACAATACAGGTTCATTGGGGAATGCAATAGGTATAGCATCTGGCATGGCGTTAGCAGCTAAGATGAATAACAAGAAATACAAAACATATGCTTTGATAGGTGATGGTGAATGTCAAGAAGGTTCAGTTTGGGAATCTTTAAATTTCGCAAGTCAGCATAAATTAAATAATTTAATTTGTATAATAGATCGGAATAGATTAGGTGTTACAGATTTTGTAGAAGATAACTTAGAAGAAAAAATTCTTGCTTGTGGTTGGCATTGTGTTACTATTAATGGACATTCATTTGAATCTATTTTTAGAACTTTTAACAGTTGGGAGCAAGAACTTCATTGTCCAGCTGATAGACCATTTGCGATAATAGCAGATACAATTAAAGGTAAAGGTGTAAGTTTTATGGAGAATGAAGCTAAGTGGCATAGTTCTGGGTTAACTGATGAAGAGGCAAAATTAGCTATTAAGGAGCTTTCATGAAAGACTTCTCTAAAATAGACATGCGTGATGCGTTTTTTGATGAGCTATACAATATAGCCTCTAAAGATAAAGATGTAATACTCATGACAGCTGACGCAGATGCGTTTAGTCTTCATAAATATAAAAAAGATTTTCCTAAACAATATATAAATACTGGAGTTAGCGAGCAAAGTATGATTACAGCTGCTGCTGGATTAGCGTTAAGTGGGAAGAAAGTATTTATTTATGCATTAATCCCATTTATAGCGATGCGATGTTATGAGCAGATCAAAGTTAATATCTGTAGTATGAATCTTCCAATAACGATAATTGGCGGTGGAGCTGGTTTTTCATTTGGGTATGATGGGCCAACACATCATGCAGTATGTGATATAGCTATTATGAGAACACTCCCGGAATTAGAAATTATAAATGTTTCAGATGCTAGATTAGCTTATGCTAGTGCGTATAGAGCTTATAAATCTAAGACACCAATGTATATTCGTTTAGATAAAGGTAAGCCACCTATCATACACAAAGAGCATGTAGCACGTGATTTAGAATTTAAAGCAGGGTTTACTTTTGTTCGTGGTGGTTATGATGCATGTATTATTTCAACTGGGATAATGGTGCAACGAGCTGAAGAAGTAGCAGAAGAGCTTGCTAAATATAACGTAGCTATTGGTGTGATTGATTTATATAGAATAAAACCTTTTGACAGAGAAAGATTAGTGTTAGAATTAGGTGCGTATCATAAACTTGTAACATTAGAGGAAAATACCACGATAGGTGGTGTGGGTAGTATTGTGTCTGAAATAATAACAGATTATGGTTTAATTGTTCCATTGAAACGTATTGCGTTAAAAGATGAGCAAACTTTCTATTATGGGGATAGAGATTTTCTACATAAAAAATACAACATAGATAAAGAAAGTATATTTAAAGAGGTATTAGATTGGATATAAAACAGCTAAGCAAACAGACTATAGCATTACCATTTATAGGACAAGGTGCTGGGTCTTATAGTTGGAACGATACTCATATCAAGACATTACGTGAAGGCATAGATTTTGGTATGAATTTCATAGATACTGCCGAAAACTATGATGATGGTATGTCTGAAGAGATTATTGGTAGAGCTATTAAAGATATAAGAAAAAAAGTTATTATCGGTACAAAATTTTCATCAGAAAATAGTTCTTATAAAGATATACTTACATCTGTTGAAGGTAGCTTGAAAAGACTTAATACAGATTATATAGACTTATATCAGCTACATTGGCCTAACCCAGAAGTTCCTTTTGATGAAACAATAAAAGCTATGAAGCAATTAGTTAAGTGGGGTAAAGTCAGATATATTGGTGTAAGCAATTTATACTTAAAAAATTTAAAGATAATATGTTCTGAGTTGGGGAGTGGCAATCTTTCTTCTTTACAGATAGAGTATAATCTATTTGATAGAACAATAGAAGAAGATGGAACTCTTAATTTTTGTGAAGATAATAACATTTTAGTTATAGCTTTTTCCCCACTTAGTACGGGTGGTATTATGTATGGTGAGAAACAGAGAGAAGCATTGTATGCAATTGCTAAGAAATATCATAGATCACCTGCGCAAATTATTTTAAGATGGTTGACTAGCAAAAGTAATGTTGTTACAATACCTAAAGCTATGCAGTTACAGCATTTAAGAGAAAACGCAGCTAGTATTGATTTTGATATTTTTGACAATGATATTGAGTTTATAGATAAGAATATTAAAGGTAGAGTTGAGATGATACCTGTTGAGAAGATAAGAGCTAGTGAAGATGATCTAGATAAGTTCACAACACATCCAAAAGTTTTAACGAAATACTTACATAATGGTGAAACGTTGAAACCAATAAGAGTTGTCAAGTCTAAAGATAACCCAGAAGAATACGATTTAGTTGAAGGTAGATATCGCTATTGGGCTTGGCGTGTAAGTGATTTTGGTGAATATCCAATAAAAGCATTAATCAAAGAATAGGAGGAATGATGTCTGAGAAGATAGATAAACAAGAATTGTATAGAAACGATAAAGAAGAAAAGATACGTAATGATTTCGCAAAGCTTTTCCACAACTGCCCAATACCAGATAGAGATGTATTGCAGAATTTAGGGTTATTCTTAAGCTCTAAAAATCTATCACGTATTTTATTTATGGATCATATCTATAAACAAATATTAGATGTTCATGGTATTATAGCTGAATTTGGTACAAGGTGGGGACAGAACGTTTCATTATTTTCAGCGTTAAGAGGTATATATGAACCATTTAATAGAATACGCAAAGTAATTGGATTCGATACTTTCACAGGATTTCCTAGTGTTTCAAAGAGTGACAGCGAAGAATGTGATTTTATTAAAGAAGGTGGTTTAGCTTGTTCTGATAATTATGATGATTATTTACGTGCTATTATGGACTATCAAGAACAAGACAACCCAATGTCTCATGTTAAAAAGTATGAGATTATAAAAGGAGATGCGTCTGTAGAAATTAGTGAGTATTTGACGAAGTTCCCAGAGACTATTTTTTCATTAGTATATTTTGATTTTGATATATATAAACCAACACTTGATTGTCTTAATAAAATAAAAGATAGGTTAGTGAAAGGTTCTGTTATAGCGTTTGATGAGCTATGCGACCACGACTCACCTGGTGAGACAAAAGCATTACAAGAAGTGTTTGGATTGAACAATGTGCGTTTAAAACGTCATCAATATACATCACGAGTATCTTATTTCGTTAAGGAGTAATATGTTTAAAGCTGCAGTAGTTGTACCTACATGGCAATTCTTTAAAGATCCTTTTAAGTTGCAACCAACTTATGAGTTACATTACGCTACTATTATAGATTCACGATTCTCAGATAATGAAGTAAAAGCAAGTGTTATTGATTTAAGAGAATTAAGAAGAGATGGTTGTAAATACTCAATAGATAATGTATGTGAATATATACCTAGACAAGATATATATTTCTATTGGATTATGAGATCTGGTAACGCATCTGAATTTAAATCAGTTGTTGAGCAACTTAGAAAAGCATATCCTGAATCTAAGCATGTAGCAGGTGGTTTTCATATATTAGGAACTCAAGAGGAATCATCTAAAATTTTTGATTCTATAGTTTTAGGACCTGGTGAAGAATCGTTCGTGAACGCTACTAAAGATTGTATGAACAAATCGCTTAAAGAAGTGTACTCATCAGATTGGAGAAGTATTGATCTTAATAATTACCCATTTCCAAGAAGACATTATATAGCCGAGCATGGAGTTGTAAGTACTGATTTGTTTGAAGCATATGGTTCTGTGAAAGGTACATGTTGCTTGTTTTCTAGAGGATGCCCATTTAATTGTATATACTGTTATGCTAATGTACCTAATTTTAGACAGGGAAGATCCCCCGAGCATATAGGGGCAGAGATTAAATATCTTAAAGATGAATATAACATAAAAAGTATAAATTTACGTGATGAGTTATATTTACCACTAAATAAAGTTAGAGCTACAAAGCAGCTTGAAGAAATAAAGAAGCATGACATTATCTGGAGAGGTCAAGGCAGAATAGAAGCAGATAAAGATACATTGAAACTAGCTAGAGATAGTGGATTGGTGGAGCTTTCAGTAGGGGTTGAAAGTGCTTCTCAGAAAGTTTTGGATATTATAAAGAAGAATGAAAAGATAGATGATATAAAGGCATTTATAGCTAATTGTAAAGATGTTGGAATTAAAGTTAAAACATGTTTTATATTTGGGTTACCTGGTGAACCAAAAAATATAGTTGATATAACACGTTCTTTTATAGAAGAAGTAGAACCTGATTATGCTAATGTTTCTGGGCTCTGTCCATATCCTGGATCTGAATCATATATAAACGCTGAAAAATATGGTATAGAAAGTATAGATAAAAATTGGGGGAATTATGGACATTTAATGTGTCGTTTTTCAGATGATGAACATTTTGGGCTACCCTTTAAGTATGCTAAGAATACTGAATGGGGTGAATCATTTACAAGAGATGAGATTGTAAATAATATAAGAGAACTACAACATTTTTTAAAACTACATAATAAGGTATGGTGATATGAAAATTTTTATTAAAGCTTTAAATGGTTGCGTTATGAGAAGACAGAAAATAGAACAGTATAAAAAATTTCTTATCGATAACTGGTATGAAATAGTTGATTCGCCAAATAAAAGTAGTATCATTATTGTCTGGGGATGTAGCTTTAGGTCAGATTGGAGAGATAACTCATTAGCTGTTATTAATTATTATGTAGATAATTTTGAATCGCAATATATAGTAGTAGCTGGATGCTTACCATCTATAGCTCCAGAATATATCAAGAAAAATCCACGTGTTAAGATTATACCATGGAAAAATGATGATGTTATGTTTAATGATTTATTTAGCGCAACTAGAGAACTGTCATTGTATAATGAAGTTTTTGCTGAAAAACGTATTTGTAAAAATGCAGCATTATTTAGGAAGAGACACCCTGGTGCGGATGTTACATTTCATGATCAATTTATTAAAGTAGTTATAGCTATAGGGTGTAGTTTTAAATGTTCCTATTGTTCTGAAAGATTAGCATTTCCAAAACATAAGAGTTTTCCTGAGAAAGAAATAATAAAAAAATGTTGTGATATTATCGATGAAACAGCTGTATATGATGTTATGCTTATGGCTGATAACTTAGGGCAGTATGGGGCAAATATTGGATCTAATTTACCAAATTTAATGTATAAACTGATAAAAGAGCAACCAAAAATCAAGTTTGCGTTAAATAATTTCAATCCAATTTATTTTTTAAAATTTAAAGAAAGTATGGAGTCGTTTATAAAAGAGGGGGATATAAAACATCTGAATCTACCGATACAATCTGCATCAGATAAAATATTAAAACTTATGAACAGGCCGTATAAAGTTAAAGATCTTAATAAAATTTTTGATACTCTTAAAGAATTAAATTTTAAAGATTTTGATACTCATATTATTGTAGGGTTTCCAGGTGAAACTGATGATGATGTAGAGAAAACATTAAAATTTTTATTACGGATAAAACCACGATATATATTAGCTAGTCGATATATGGGGGCGAATAATGCACCTTCATCTTCATTACCAAATGAAGTTGCTGATGTTGTGGGGGATAGCCGTATTGAACGAATAAGCAATGTTCTTAATGATGCAGGTATTCTTTTCAATACTGATGGTAGTGCGTTGAGTATGGAAAGACTAAAAAAACTTAGGGGGATAAAATGAAGCATAAAGAAGAACCTGGGGTAATAGTATATTGGGAAGATGCTGTGCTAGAAACATCAATTACTGTAAGTAGATTCATCGCTAAGAAAACAACGTTAAGTAAGACTCGTGGTGTTTTAGTACATCATGATGAAAATCATCATTATATTATGGTTAACGATGAGCGTGAAAAACACGATGATGAGTATGAGGGTGATATGTATAAAATACCAACACCTTTAGTTAGGAAAGTAACTAAGACAAGAAGTAGGAGTAAAAATCAATGAGAAATATATTAGTTACTGGTAGTGAAGGATTGATAGGAAAAGAACTTGTAGCGTTACTATCAAAAGATAAAAACAATAATGTGCTAAAAGCAGATCTAAAATTAGGTGATGATTTAAGACATTTTTCTGTATGTTTAAGTTTGTGCAGTAATATTGATGAAGTGTATAATCTTGTTGGTGTTAAAGGTTCACCTAAGCGAACAAGTGAACGCCCTGCTGACTTCTTTGCTCCTATAGTACAATTTAATACTAATATGCTTGAGGCTGCTAGAATAAAAGGTGTAAAGAAATTCTTATATGTCAGCTCTATAGCTGTTGAGAACATCGAAACAGATTACTATCCTGCTTGGGCGAAGCTTACTGGTGAGAAGCAAATAGAAACATATAGGAAGCAATTCCCTGATGGTATGCAATGCTGTATAGTTAGACCTGCTAATATATATGGAAGACATGATAATTTCGATAGCCCACACGCTATGGTTGTTACAGCATTAATTAATAAGGGATTACAACCTGGTAAATATTTAGAGATATGGGGTAACGGTGAGCAGGTTAGAGATTTTGTAAATTCTAAAGATGCTGCTGAAGGTATGATGAAATGTATGAAAGTGATGCCTAAAGCTACTATAAATTTATGTAGTGGTAAGGGCATCAGAATAAGAGAAGTTGCTGATATCATTGCTAAGATAACTAAAAAGAAATTAAAGTTTGATCTAGGAAAACCTACTGGAGCTAAATCACGAGTAATGAGATTCGATGGAAAAAAGATTGGTTGGAAGCCAAAAGTAGATATAGAAAAAGGTATAAAAGAAATAATAAGGAAATTAATGTGATTAAAAATATCGAAGAATCTAAAATACTTAATAATGTTTTTTTAATAAAGTTAAACTACTTTGAAGATTTTCGTGGCGAATATTTGGAAATTTATAATAAAAAAGAATACTCTGATGTTCTAAAACCTTTTATCGGTGATGTAAGGTTCGTAGAAGATGATATATCTACTGCGACTAAACATGTTATAAAGGGAATTCATGGTAATAACAAAACATGGAAGCTTATTTCTTGCTTACATGGTAAGATATATGTTATTGTAGCAGATCCTAAAACTTTCAAATGGCAATCGTTTATTTTGTCTGATACAAATAAACACCAACTATTAATACCCCCAAAATTAGGCAATGGTCATATGTGTCTTTCTGAAAAAAGTATTTATCATTATAAGCAATCGACATATTATGATTTAAAAAATCAATTTACAATAGTGTGGAATGATGAAAGGTATAGGTTTCATTGGCCAATGAATAACCCAATAGTTTCTCAAAGAGATATGACAGGAGATAAAAAACATGTGCATGTGGAAAAATAAAAAAGTATTAGTTGCTGGTGGGGAAGGTTTTATAGGTAAGAATTTAGCATTAAAATTACGTTCATTGGGTGCGAATGTTTCTATCACAACGCACGCTTCACATCATAATAATACTGCATTACATGATGGTGAATTCTATAACATGCCATGTGATTTATTAGATAAATCACAATGTGAATGGGTTACTCACAAGCAAGATTATGTATTCATGTGTGCAGCGGTTACACATGGTGCTAAAGCTATGAAAGAAGATCCTATGTCAATGCTTGTCCCGTCTACTATTATTAACACTTTAATGATAGATGCTGCATATAAGAATAATGTAGAGAAGTTTATATTTATTAGCAGTTCTGTGGTATATCCAGATTTAGGAATAACACCAGTTAAGGAAGAAGATACTACTAATTCAGAACCACCAGAGATATATTATCATTTAGGTTATATGAAAAAATATGCTGAAGCGTTATGTAGAAGCTATCATAAACTTGGTAAGACTAAATATAATGTTATAAGACCAGCAAATATATTTGGGCCTTATGATGATTTTCAACCAGAGACATCACACATGGCAGCAGCTTTAATAAAGAAAGTAGCGGAAAGACAAACCCCATTTGAAATATGGGGAAATGGTGAAGATATTAGGGATATACTTTATATAGATGATTTAATTAATGGTATTATCTTAACAGCTGAAAAAATAAATGATTTTCAACCAATCAATATTTCATATGGCAAGGGGTATAGTGTTAAAGAAATATTAGAATCATTATTTGATATTGAGAGTTTTTACCCTAAAGTTATATTCAATACGAATAAACCTAGTATGCTTAAAACAAGATATATTGATAATTCTCTAGCTAAAAAATTGTTAGGGTTTGTACCAGAAAATGATATTCATTTCGCATTAGCTAAGACATTGGAGTGGTATAAGAATGATAATAACTAGGACTCCGTTCCGACTAAGTTTTCTGGGGGGAGGAACAGATTACCCAACATGGTGTAATGAACATGGTGGAGCTGTATTGAGTGTTACTATAGACAAATACTGCTACATAATGTGCAGGTATCTCTTACCATTTTTAGGGTATAAGTATAATATTAGATATAGAATAAAGGAAATAGTAGATAACGTAGATGATATAAGACACCCTACTGTACGTGAATCATTGAAGTTTATTGATGTAAAGCGTGGTATAGAGATGGTGCATACAGCAGATTTACCAGCTCGTTCTGGGGTAGGTTCAAGCTCATCATTTACTGTTGGGTTTATTCATGCTCTTAATGCGTTAAAAGGTAATCTCATAACAAAGAGAAAATTAGCATTAGATGCTATACATGTAGAACAAGATTTAATGAAAGAAAACGTTGGGTATCAAGATCAAGCAGCTGCGTCTTTTGGTGGGTTTAATAAGATAGAATTTGGTGGTCCTAATAAAATAAGGGTAAATCCTATTACATTAAAGAATGATGATGCTAAAATATTAGAAAAAAATTTAATGTTATTTTATACTGGGATAACCAGAACAGCATCTGAGATTGTAGGTACATACATTAAAGACTTGGGTAATAGACATAATGAATTAACAACTATGCATCAGCTTGTTGATGATGCTATATTACTGCTTCAGAAGAAAGATTTCGATAAATTTGGGTCATTATTACATGAAGGCTGGAAGTTAAAAAAAGGAATGGCTGACATTATAACCAATAGCACAATAGATGATATGTATGATAAGGCCATGAATGCTGGAGCTTTAGGTGGTAAAATATGTGGAGCTGGAGCTGGTGGGTTTTTGTTATTGTACGTACCACAGGAACGACAAGAGAAAGTTAAAGAAGTGTTAAAAAATTTATTACATGTACCAATACTATTCGACTACTTAGGTAGCCAAATCATTTTATATAATGTTAAAGACTTCTGATATATTAATCATAAACTATTCACCTAATACTCTATGGAAAGCATTAGAGTTGCACAAGTATGTATTTAAGTATAACTATACAACTAAGATACTTGATACTAGTGATAGTATGATTGATATAGATAAGATAATAGAAATAATAGAAATAAATTCCCCAAAATTAATATGTTTTAATATTTTTACTAGTTCCATATATCATCTTCCAATTATATCATCTGTGTCTAGAAATATTTGTACTAAAGTTGATGAAGCAACTATTGCATTTGGAGTAACACCTGCAGATTTAAGAGATGTAGGTATCAGAGATGCTGCATTTGATTTTTTATGCAAAGATAATGAATCTTTGTTGAACATAATGAAATTTGTTGGAGATAAAGATGTTGCAAGCGAATTTAAAAATGATGTTTGGTTTAAGGATGAAGAGAGATACAAATCTTCGCTATAATTTATCGTTAGCTCAACTAACGAATGGCGCTGTTTAAACAATGCCCTTCCACAGCGTCGAGGGCTTGGAGAAAAACTATGTATAAAGATAGCTTCGTAGCAGCAATAAAAGTCAACGATAAATTCGTTGAAGAACGAGGAGATGGTGTGTGTGTTATGCCATTTGACTCTGAGTACGCTATTCGATTAAAGAATCGTAACTCTAGAAAAGCAATTGCTAAAGTGTATATTGATGGTGAGGATGTAAGTCCTAACTCTAGATTTATACTTGATGCAAATAGCACATTTGATCTTGAAAGATTTGTGAAAGACTTAGACAAAGGTGACAAGTTTAAGTTTGTTCCTCTTTCAAACAATGAGGTAGCAGATAAGAACAATCCTGAGAATGGATGTATTGAAGTACATTTTCAGCTTGTTGCTCCTGTTACTAAACCTATTGTTGTAGATCATGTTACTGAACATCATCATCATCACGATCATGGTTACTTTCATACTTGGCCATATTGTGGACCGTATTATGTTAACAATAATGTAGCATATGGTGGAGATGTGTTCTGCGGTGATGATATAGATTTTA
>Ga0222640_1000036_pt1 | contig 41588 bp, 62 predicted proteins | sample AntAcemetagen187_FD_181144 | JGI IMG/M metagenome (GOLD analysis project Ga0222640, IMG submission 181144) | Saline water microbial communities from Ace Lake, Antarctica - #187 | ecosystem: Environmental > Aquatic > Non-marine Saline and Alkaline > Saline | place: Antarctica: Ace Lake... | reverse complement strand
GTCTAAACTTAAACTTATATGTAAAAGTTGTGGTGTTTCTTTTAATGTGTTCCCATTTAGGGGAAAAAAAGCACTTTATTGCTCAAATAAATGCAAGTATTCTCGTAAGTTTGTAGCTTGGAATAAAGGATTAACAAAATTAACAGACAAAAGAGTAGCTAATTATGCGGAAACATTAAGCAGGAAGGGGATAAGACCTATACAACCAAAAGGTTACAAACATTCCAAAGAAACAAAGGAAAAAATATCAAAAGCACAGGTTGGTGTTCCTAGATATTACCAAAGGGGAAGTAAGTGTAAATTTTGGAAAGGTGGAATTACTGAAAAAAATCTACAAATAAGAAACTCGTTAGAATATAAAATATGGCGTAGAAAAGTTTTTGAGAGAGATAACTATACTTGTGTATGGTGCAAACAAAGAGGAGGAAAATTAAATGCAGACCATATTAAACCTTTTTCTTTATCTAAAGCACTTAGATTTAAAATTAGTAATGGAAGAACACTTTGTGAAGATTGCCACAAAAAAACTGATACTTATGGATATAAAATAGTAAAAAAAATGTATGAAAAAAATAACACAAAAGGAAATAGTTAAAAATTACCTAAGAAGAGAAGGAGAGGTGAGTAGAAACATTTGTATTCGAGTTCATTTTTTGACAAGGCTTGGTGCTATTATAGACGCTTTAAAGAAGAAAGGTTGGGAGTTTGAGACACTAAAAAGAGAAGGTGATTATGTTTACAGGTTAATTAAAGACCCTACACAATTTGATGAAAATGTTTATTGTGAGAGTGAAATAAAAAGAAGAAAAGAATCTCACTACCACAGAAAATTATTTTAATATGGCAGTGAAAAAACACACAAAACTATGGGAGTGGCAGAAAAGATTAAGAAAAGAAAAAGCACCTTGCAAAAGATGTGGTACTGTTACATATCTGACAGTTGACCATAAAATACCTAAATACCTATTAGAGCAACTTGGGTTAAATGACGCTATCTATGAAGATGAGAGGAACTTTCAGGCGTTATGCCATCCTTGTAATATATTTAAGGGTTCTAAGATTGATTTAGCAGATAAAGATGCAATAGAGTTATTAAAACAATATATAAATTCACTATGAGTTACATAACTTCGTATATGAAGCACCACGATATAGGGGAACAAGATATAGTTTATTGTAAAGTGAGAGCTAAAGGCTGTCAAAACATTTCTACGGAGCTACATCATATCCGCTATAAATCTCAAGGAGGAAAAGATAATGTAGAAAATCTAATCCCCACGTGCCGTAATTGTCATATACTTTGTCACGCTAAAAAAATAACACAAAAAGAATTATATGAATACAACGCCAACTGAGTACGATGAGTGTGTCGTACTAGCAGAATACCTAGAAATAAAAGGACTCAAGTATAGCCATATTCCTAATGAAACGTTTACAAAAAGCTGGGGGACTAAGATGAAAAATAAGAGGCAGGGAGTGAAGCGTGGAGTCCCTGATTATATGATAATAGTAAAAAGCGTTCTGATATTTATAGAAATGAAAAGAAAAAAAGGTGGTAGGACAAGTAAAGAACAAAAAGAATGGATGGAAGCATTAAATAAATGCGACTGTGTATCAGCTTATGTTTGTGAAGGTGCTGACGAAGCTATAGAAGTAATTAACAAGTATTTATAAGGTTGTGTATAACTTTACTTGACAAGCACGATAGAATATGTTAATATATCTTTGTACTTAATCAAGCGGGGGAAAGTTTAGACTAAATGATAATGGGGAGCAGAGCTTCGGCACTAATCTACCAACATCGGATAGCTCATCTGGAACTCGCTTGTATAGTACAATAATTATTAAATATAAATCTATGTGCCAACTAAAAGACCAAATTATAACGGAACAAGAAAATAGAGACGATAGCGATTACGACATTTACCAAGCAGAGCAAGAGAGAGAAAAACAAATACAAGAAGAAGAACAGTTTTCATTCAATGAAGCTCAATGCAAAGAGCGTTATACTAAATAATATGACACTAACAAAAGAAAAACTAGAATTACTAATCAAACCACTACCACCAGAGTCAATATCACAACACCCAACTAAAAAGTTTCTTTCTTCTATCAAAGCTATTTATGTAACAGAAAGATTTAATGATGTGTTTGGAGTAGGAAAATGGAGTATTAAAGTTGAACATATAGCTACTCAACCAAAAATACCAAACTCTAAAGTTGGAGATATGATAGTAATCAAAACAATCTTTGAAGTACCTGAAAATAAAATCTATTATGAAAGTTATGGTGGTAATGATAATGCAGATTTAGGTGATGCCTATAAAGGAGCTACAACGGATGCAATTACTAAAATAGGAAGCTACTTAGGAGTTGGTATGGATGTATTCAAAGGAAAAGCTAAAACAAGTCCACAAAACTACCCACCAGAACCAAGTGAGGTAAAAGATGTTAAATCAAAAGATTGCCCATTTTAATAATAAAAATATGATAAAAGAAATAATAATCTCAAGAATAAACCATACCAACAAAGTATCACAAGCAGGTAAATCTTATATAGCTTGCGGAATAATGGTTACAAGCCCCAGCCAAGTGGAGTATTGGCTCAATGGTTTTGGTGATGATATTACTAAATCATTTGCAGTAGGTCAAACAGTAGAATTAGAAGTGTGGGAAGATGAAAAGTTTGGTTGGCAGTTTAAAGTACCAGAAGGAACAGAAGTTAAATGCCCTAATGGTAATCCACCTAATCTAACAACAGACGGAGCGATGAAACTAAACAATTTAGAAGTTGCACTAAAAGCCCTTGAATTACGAGTATTATTTTTAGAAGGTAAAGATACCCCAGTTGATACTGAAACAGGCTTAAAAGGGGCAAATATCGCCCCAGAATCGCCAGAGAAACCAGAGTCTAGCACTCAAACAGAAGTAATTGGAGACGATGGAAAACCAATTAACCTACCCTCCTAAATATGCAGTATAAAACTTGCGGAGAAAAAACAGAAATACAGGGAATGAAGTTTTATAACTGTGATAATATGAAGTTATTAAAAGAAACTCCTGATAATTATTACTCGCTTTGCATAGTAGACCCTCCTTATGGGATAAATATGGATGGTGGAAATATTGGCGGAGATAATCTTGGTAAAGCAAAAGACTACGAACAGAAAGATTGGGATAGTGATAGTCCTGATAAAGAATACTTTAATGAATTAAAGAGAGTGAGTAAGAACCAAATAATTTGGGGAGCTAACCATTTTATAAGTAAGATACCGTTTGATAGCAGTTGCTGGGTTGTATGGGATAAAGATAACAGCGGTAATTTCGCAGACTGTGAATTAGCTTTTACAAGTTTTGATACTGCAGTAAGAAGATTTGTATGGAGGTGGAATGGAATGATACAGCAAGATATGAAGAATAAAGAAATAAGAATACACCCTACCCAAAAACCAGTAGCACTTTATAGATGGCTACTAAAAACTTATGCTAAAGAAGGATATAAGATACTGGACACGCACGGAGGCTCAATGTCAATCGCTATCGCTTGCCACTATATGAACTACGACCTTACTTTATGTGAGTTGGACAAAGAATACTTTGACGCTGGAATAGAGAGAGTTATAAATCAAACAAGACAAGAAACCTTAATATAATATGTTAAAAGCACCAGCTACAATTCAAAATATAAGAACACTTGCAGACAGCACAGTTAGATTACAAGTAGATTTTCAAGAACTACCACCTGAACAGATGACAGAACTATTTGAACTACGCCAAAATCTAGGGTGGTTTTTATTCGCAGAAAATGTTATTAACTTAAAAGATGTACCTACTGAAAATACACCAGAGTTTAAGAATGAAAAAAGCCCCTCTAAAAGATTAAAAGATAGAATGATGGCTTATTGGCATAAGAAAAATGACTCTTTTGAAGGATTTGATACTTGGTATAAAAGTAGTCTTGAGGAGATAGGACAAAAATATTTAGATAAAATAAATGAATTATGAACATTGAAGAAATTAAAAATGAGTTTAGACAACACGACTACAATGACCTTAAAGAACTATACCGCTCTCTTAAAGGTTTTCTTAAAGCTAAAAAGATAGGAAAGAAAGGAATAGACGCTAATATTAAACTAATGAATAAAGCTAGGCTTAAAAAGATGAAAGAAAAGAAACTCGGCTTGGCGTTTAAAGATAATATTTCCAAATAATATGGACGAATCTTATTACCGCACAATAGTAGACTCTAAAATATGGAAAGAGTGGACTAAGTATCAAGAACATAAAATGGAAGTAGACATTTGGGAATCAATAGAACTAGGTTTAATGTCAAAAAACCATTGGGATAAGTTTATAAAATGGGTTGTTTATGGAGAAAATCAAGAGATGAGTGGTGATGTTATGTGTTTTTAAGTGGTGATTTGACAAATAATAACAGGGGGTGTAATATATAAGTATTATTAAAATAATTATTTATATTATGCCAAAAGGATACACAACAAAGTGCAAAAACAACAAGAGGAATAGATTACATAGATTGGTAATGGAAGAGGTTTTAGGTAGAAAATTGTCTTTTTCTGAGATAGTTCATCACAAAAATGGTAATAAACAAGACAATGAGATTGAAAATCTTGAAATAATAACGAGGTCGGAACACAAGAAAAGACACGGAGAAATTGGGAAGAGCACAAGATTTAAACAAAAGTATTTTATTTCAAAAGAAGAACTGGAAAAACTATTCATAACAGACAATTTATCCATAAAGGACAGTGCGAAAAAAAGTGGAATACCATATTATTCACTGCGTAAAAGGATAATAAAATATAATTTAATAAAACCAGTTGTAAAATGTCAGCTGTGCAAAGAAAAAGCAGATTATATCAAATTACAAAGATGTTATAAGTGTTATGCAAAAGCTTGGCGTAAAAATAAAACTGTCTTGATTGGTGATTTAGATGATTGTAAAATAACAGTCGAAGAAAGAAAAAAAGGTATTGATATAAAAGATTTAATTAAATAATACAGGGACTTAATTCTGAATAAAATATAAATATGGAGAACATAACTAGAGAACAAGTTTTAGACAATTTAGAAGATGTCAAAAAGTATATTGAAGAAGCAAAGAATAAGAAAGAAAAAAAAGTAGTTGGTTTAGAAATTAAAAATAGATGGACTGGGGATATAATTTTCACATCAACAAAGACCACTTGGAAAGAAGCTGTGGAAGAGGCTGACTTGCGTGAGGCTGACTTGTGTGGGGCTGACTTGTGTGGGGCTGACTTGCGTGGGGCTGACTTGCGTGAGGCTGACTTGTGTGGGGCTGACTTGTGTGGGGCTGACTTGCGTGGGGCTGAACTTAATAGAGCAAAGTTTTATGGTAAAGGTGGACATAAAAAACTTACCAAAGAACAAGTACCAGTATTCCTTACTGCATTGGGTTTTGATATTGAATAAAAACACTCCAGTAATTTACTGGATAGAATACGATGATGGTGGCGAATACGGATACGCCTATCCACTGCAAGCGTTATAGAATATACAACCTCTTCCACGAGCTAGAGCTCTTTATAGACACTGGCAAACTACAGCCCATCATCTATTCTATTTAGTAAATAACTTAGTTAATTAACAACCGTGGAAGGTGTAGTGGTTCTGCCCAAAGATAAGACTCTGACTCCCAGTCATCATAATACTAGTTGAAACTATGATAAAGTCTTAATACCTCCACGGTCGTTAGTTAATTAGTAAATAACTTAATATAATATGAAAACACCAAAAGGAGTATCACAATGGAAAGAAGAAGGGATTAAATATGGCTACTGGGATTATTTCATAGCCGAAGAACGCTCTAAGGTAATAGAAACTGTAAAAGAGATGAAAGCTAGTGAATATTATCTTGATAAATGTCTTAAAATATCCAAGGAATGTTATGACAGGGAATTTTATGTTAATAAATCGTTAGATTATTTTATAGACAAACTTAATCAATCTAAATAACCATTGTAACCCCCTAAAACAGACATTGTAACCCCCCTAAATAATAGGTACAAAATAGGGATAGTAAATAGATAACTATACTTATTCACCTAGTTAAATAATTGAGTATGAAATATCTAAAATATCTAAAATACATTATTAAACATAAATGGTTTGTGCTGATAGAGTGCTTTAGGATGGGATTATATTGGCGTGGCTTGACACACGATTTGAGTAAGCTTTTACCAAGTGAGTTCCTTGATTATGCTGAATATTTTTATGGCAATAAAAAAAAGACTGAGTTCTTTGATTTGTGTAATAAGTTTAATACTGGTGGGTGTTTTGAGTTAGTACCATACGGAGAGGCAGTAGAAGATAAATTTCAGATTGCGTGGCTTAAACATCAAAGAAGAAATAAACACCATTGGCAATATTGGTTATTAAAAAATGATGATGGTGAAGAGTTCTCAATTGGAATGCCTAAAAAATATTTGAAAGAAATGTTATGTGATTGGAGAGGAGCAGGAAGAGCTATTACAGGAAAAGATGATACAAAAAATTGGTATGAAAAAAACAAAATAAATATTGAACTAAGAGGTTCTGATAGAAACTGGATTGAAGAGCAACTTAACACCAAAACAAACCAATAAGGGTAAATAATAATAGCTTATGAAGAAAGACGATTTTACAAAACTAAAACATAAAATATTTTCAGACAGGAAATTTGCTGAATACTATGTTAAAAAAGACACGGCATCTGATATTGCCCAAATGGTTTTAGAGGCAAGAGTTCTGAGAGGGATAACACAAAAAGAATTAGCTGAAAGAATAGGGACGAAACAACCGTCTATAGCTAGAATAGAAAATGGACATCTACCATCAATTCAAATGTTAGAGAAAATAACCAAAGCACTTAATTTAACTTTTATAGTTTTAATATGAATTAAATAACCAATAAGATTAAAAAATAATTGTATGAAAAATAAACCAGACAAAATCTACAATATGCTTAGTTATATTTGGCAAGCATCTCCACACAATAAAGAAAAAGCCATACAGAACGGAATTTGGTTTATAGAAAATCTATTGGCAAAAGAACGCTCTAAAGTTTATGAGGAAGTGATTAAATTAACCGATAGGATTGAATCACATTACGATTCATCTTTTGATGAGTGGAGAGGCTTTAAGGGGATAAGAAATACATTGAGAGACAAACTTAAATAAAGGGCTTATGAAACATATAAAATGCGATTGTAAAAAATGCCAAATAAGAAAACTAACAGACAGACTGGATAAGAAGTATTTTAAACTAAAATTAAATAACCCCGAATATAATAGCCCCTTCTTATGTGGACTAGGTGATATACAAGAAGAATACGAAGCTGGGATGAAAAAGATTAATAACATAACAAAATAAAGGGCTTAACCTTTTATAAGATATGAAATCGATAGTGGATGGGGGGAGAAGTAGAGATGGTGCACCAAACAAATTATTGTTGGCGAAATCTCAACGAGTCGTTATAGGCTGGTTTACCTCATAGCCGTTAAGAGGTCTCCCCACCTGCTATTGATTATAAAAACCTAAAACCAACACTTTAAGTTGGATAAAATATAAAACATATGTCAAATAAAAATGTGTACAACTCTAACTACGTGTACAACTCTAACTACGTGGACAACTCTAACTCCGTGGACAACTCTAACTCCGTGGACAACTCTACCTCCGTGTACAACTCTACCTCCGTGTACAACTCTAACTACGTGTACAACTCTAACTCCGTGTACAACTCTACCTCCGTGTACAACTCTAACTCCGTGTACAACTCTACCTCCGTGTACAACTCTAACTCCGTGTACAACTCTAACTCCGTGTACAACTCTAACTCCGTGTACAACTCTAACTCCGTGTACAACTCTAACTACGTGCGTTTCTTATATAAGACAATGTTTTGTTATGATATTGGATTTAAGGAATATGTTGTATTTAATAAAGAGGTTGGTAAAGAACGCTTCCAAGAAGTCTACAATAAAATCATTAGCACAATGAATCCTAATCTACAGATGAAAACGGAAATGTTTGAAGACGAATGGAAAAAGAATGTTACAACAGAACAGTGGAAAGAACTATCACAAATTCCAGAGTTTGATAGAGAAGTTGTTGAAAGTATCGTTGGATTTACTTTGCCACTAGAAGACGAAACTAAGGAAGATGTGAAAGAGATGACTGTAAAGGAAATATCTAAAGAACTTGGAAGAGAAATTAAAATTATAAAAGATTAATATGAAACAATGCTCCAAATGCAAAAAACCTCTATCAACAATAAATGTATGCAGAAGTTGCAATCAACCACAAGAACCTTTCAAAACCTCTAGTCTTCTTATAGCAGTAGTTATTATCTATGGTATAGGGATGATGATGGGGATAATTATTTAATCAAATGACAACAATACTATGGATAATTACATTTATCCGCATTTATTCACTAATTTATTAGTATGGCAATAAAAGTAATATCTTGGGTAGCAGTAGTCATTGGGGCTCTAGCTATCTTCAGTGGTTTGGTAGACGCAAGTTATGACCCAGAATATATGTACACAATTATAGGTGGTGGACTTTATCTAAGTCTAGGATTACTAACTTTAGACTACGTTAGAAAGCATCCAGATACTAAATAAAAACAAAACTCCTTAGTATAATACCCTTTCGGGACTAAGGAGATATAAATTTAGACAATACACCGCCCCTTCCTTACAGTTAAGAAGGAAGTTTGTAGGTTGTACTATGAGTGAGTATGACTAGTGCGGGAGTAAGCAATTAAGAAGGCTTTATACCGATTGTAGTACGGATATACAAGGTAAGGACTAGCAATCCAACTAAGGACGGGCGGTTATGGCTAGCCTGAACTCTGTATACCCTTCTTCTGTGGCTAGTTATTAAAGGGAACTTACCAAAGTAAACCTGTGCATACTATTGTTGTTCGTTTCTCTGACCCAGTGCCGTCATCTACTACACGTAGGGTGGAAGTGCTTATGACTTCCCTCGGGCTACTGGGTCTGACAAGTGAATAAATAAAAAATACCCATCACGTATAAACTCTCACCACAAGGTTTACACGTATAATGGGTATTTACTTTAACTATCGTATAAATGTGGTGAGATAATTGTATATTCAAGCTATAGTATAGCACGGTTATCTTTTTAACTCAAGTAAATAATGTGGATAAGTATGTTAGTAGCAATAATTATATTTTTATTAGTTGGTGGGGTAATCGGTTGGGCAGTTAGAGAAATAACTGGCTAATTATTGTAGTCCTTCAATTACACCAAACTCCGTAGCCTGTGTTGCTAATCCTGGTGTTATTTCTCCTAACTTACTTCCTACCTGAGACCCCCTAGTAGTAACAGCTGGATTAAATAATACATCATCCCATATCCTAGAAATTAACCTACTTAAAGGATTCATACCTGATGCTTGTACTTTCATCTTTACTCTGTTTGCTAGTTGTTTTGCTACCAAATCCCTTACTTCCATTCCAACTCCCATTCTACTATTTAAACCTTTTACAATAACATCATCAGTGCTATTTTCTATTGCTTTTTTAAGATTGTCTCTTAAAATGTACTTGACTTGCCCAGCAAATGAAGCCTGTGTATCACCTAGAATAATTTTACTCCAATCAGTTTTAGACATCAAACCATCATAAAATCTTTTATTTTTTAACATTTCTACCCTACTCATTTCATTAGGCATTTTATTAACAAACATCTTAACTGTTTTAATTTGATTTGTAGTCAATGTGCCATATTGATTTTGTAAATCTTTTATAATACTACCAGCTGCTTGGTTTTTATTTATAGTAAAATTATCTATTTTGTCAGCTTGTTTTAAAAGACTATTTAATTTACCTCCATTAGTTGATACTTCATTTTTTGCTTGTTGTAATAATGTTTTATAAGTACCTTTATAAACTGGTTTACCAGCACTATTTTTTACATTTCTAACCTTTTCTCCGAATGTATCTGCGTTTCTTTTGATAGATGAAGCTAATTCGTTTGCATTAGGTTGTAATTCTTTATTATAAGTATTTTTACCAAACAGTGGAGCTACTTTTTTAATTCCTTTCATAATACCCTCAAAGAATAAACCTGTAGTAAAACCAATAGCACCACCCCTAACGGCAGATGTTGCAGTTTGAAAAGCGTTTCTGTCTTCTTCCAGTGCTTTTTTAGTCCCAGAACCAGTACCAAAAGCAGTTGCCATTCCTAATCTACCAATTAAATTTGTAGTAGCTTTTTTAGCTCCTACCTTAGCAGCAAAAGTACCTGTTTTGGCAGCAGTAAGACCAGACGCTGGTGTAGCCCCAATGGCAATTGTGCCAAGTGTACCAAGTGCTTCAGCCCCAATATCTCTGGCTGTTTTTTGTACCGCACCAACCTGTCCTATCGTAGAAATGCCAAGTTCTTGACTTACTCTAGCTAATCTTTCTTTTTGTTCTTTGCTAATATTTGGGTCTTGCAACCTCTTAATAACCATATCTTGTAACGCCATATTTTCCTCTGTTTCTTTTTCCTCCTGTTTTTTTAACATCGGAGTTGCTAATGCTGTGCCTAGCGTTTCGCCAAATCCTTCAACACTTTTTGGTGCAAGAAATCTAGCGGCTTTCTCTACAGTATCTCCTGTTTTTGATAGCAGTCCTTGTTTTTTTTGTTGAGGTAATCTATTTTGGGCTTCTTTCTGTATATACGCTTTTTCTATTTTAGACCTTAAATCACCACCAGATTGTAATGGTTGTGTCGTTGGTCTATTTTTAAGATATTCTTGTACTTGTTGTTGTTGTTCTGGTGTTAGCATATTAAACTTTACTTAAAACTGAATTAACATATTCATTTATACTAGGAAATTCCTTACCACCAGCATATTGTGGCTTGTCTCCTGCTGGAGTACCAACAACACTAGCTCCTCCTCCTCCTCCATAATAAGCAGCCGCAATCTTCGCTGGGTCATTATTGTATTGGTTACCTAAGCCTGTAAGTATAATATTGAATAATTTATCTTGTAATTGAGGACTATTAAGAAATTTTCTTCTATCCGATTCGGTATTTTGTAATCCTATTTTACTAAAATGAAACTTTGGGACAATTTGATATTTTCCTAAAGCCTTGTCTGCTTCGCTGTAACCAGCTGGGACTTGACCAACAGCAGTATAGCTTCCACCACTTTCTTGTTGAACTATTGAATTAGCTAATCCACTTAGTTCGCCTTTTAAGCCCGTGCTTAGGGGCTGATTAAAACCTTTTGATTGCTGATACTGACCAAACAAATCTTCTTCAGATAAATCTGGGAAAGCATCTTGTAAGTCTAACAATTCTTTTAATTCTTGTCCGCTGCCCTTTTGTAAGAAGGTATCTAAATCTGCGTACTTATCCTCTTCTTTAGGGGTTATATCATAATCTATCAGATAATCGTTGCCATCAATATCACCTGTTTTAATATTAATTAATCTTGCTTTTTCACTCTTTAAATTATCATACTGACTTTGTATAACGTCCATTTTCTTGCTAATAATTGTTCTAAAGGACTCTTTAACTTCTTCTGGTAATAATCCACCTTGAGGGTCAAAATAACCCTTATTAAATCTTGTGTAAACTCCAGAAAAGATATTACCTGATTTAGCAGCCGCTTCATATTCACTTTCTCTAACAACTGAAGTAGGGTCTAAAGCTTTCATAAATTCAAACACCAGAGCCAAATCCCCTGGGCCGCCAACACCAGCATCAATAATTCTATCAACACTTATTTTCTTATTAACAACATCATTATAGTTTTTAACTATTGGAGAACTATCAAAACTAGATGATATTTTATCAACTTGAATAATTGTTTTACTATCTAATCCTTGTTGACCACCAATATATTGAGCATAACTTTTACCTGTTCCTGCCTCTCCACCAGCTAACTCCCATTCTTTATATGATGATGGCTTTGAAGTTTCTATTTGTTCTTTATAATTTGCGTAGTCTTGCCAAGTACCAGCAAATCCTAAATTCTCTTGAGCATATTTATGTTCTCTGAATAAAGAAGGTATTAAATCTTGTTGTGCTTTCGCTATATTTAACTCCCTTTGCTGTTCCTCTTGGTCTAATTTAGATAATTCTTGATACTTATCCCTAACTGTTCCAACTAACAAATTAACATCTACACCCATATCATCTGCCATAGCTTGTAAATCTTCTTGACTAGGTAGTGCTAGATTACCACTTTCATCATAACCAATCATTGTTGAAGCATACATATCAAGATTAGTTTGTACTATTTCTTGTTTTAGTTGCTGGGTTTCTAAATCAGCTTTAGCTTGGCTAGCTATTCTATCCTCATCATCTTTTAAAGCGGTATGTAAATCTTTGATAGCATTAATTTTACTATCATAAGCTTGTGTAGCTTGGTTCATAAAATCATTAAATGTTGCCCATCTATCTTTTCTATCTGATTTCAAAGCTCTTTTAGCTTCCATAATAGCAGTCATCTTTTGACTTTCTAACTGACTAAGCCTATCCATTCCATTCTTAATCTCATTAGAAATAAAACCTCTTTGAGTTTGTGAAGCGTATCTAGCCATTCCTCTTAATCCTGCAATTTTAGTTTGATTTTTAATAGCTTCATTCTGTACTTTCATTTCTTCACTTCTACGAGCAAAGGTATCTTTAATATCTTGTATCATTGGGTGGTTTCCAGCGTCAATTTCTTCTATATCAGCAGTTAAGTTTTCAAATTCAGTATTATATCTATCTATATCTGTTTGTTTTTGAGCGATTGTGTCTGTTAAGGCTTGATTGACATCATCACCAGCATTTTGAGAAGGTGTCTTTATAATTCCGTCATCTAATTGTATATTGTCACCAGCATTTTCAGGTGCTGGAGTTTTAGGTGTTTCTGTAGGTGGTTCTACAACAGGAGCTGTTTTACTCCAACCAGAAGCTAACAACCCTTTAAATTCATCACCCTGAACACCACCTTGAAAAGTAACTGCTTCTTCAGGTGTTATGTTTATTTGTTCTTCGCCTTTGTAAAAGGTTGTTTTTGGCATATTATAATTCTGTTAGTTGTTTAAGAAAGGTTAGATGAGTAGCAACTCTATGTTTTGCTTTCTTAGAAGTCATCATAAGTGGAGGTTTGTACTCAGGGTCAGGAAGATTGATAGGTTTTTCTACCTCTTTTTTAGGCTCTAGTGCTTCTTGTATAATTTCTTCTTGCATATTATTATTATTTAATTTATTCATTCCACCCTCCCATAGACTGAGAGAGTGAGTGAGTAGATTATTTATTCTAACCCCGAGTAATTCAGGATTAGTAAGATTTGGATTTAATGTTTACATCTTCTTAGATGTGGAGTGAATTTTTAATCAATTTATAAATCTCCTATTGCTTCCCAATGTATAAATATGTTCGCTGCAGCTCCTGCTTTAGTATTATTTATTCTAAAAGATGTATCCGTTATTGTATCAATAATACCATTCATCTCTGTTCCTGTATTACCACTTCTGTAAGCAACACCTTGCGTTGAAGGGGTACTGAAATCAGCAACACAAGAATTTCCGCCTGCTTTTGTCCAACCACCAACCGATGTATAACTAGCATCACCATTCATAGCTGATATTCTAATTGATGAAGGTCTAAACCCTGTGTTTGTTATTGAAGTATCAGTAGAATTGAATGATAATACTCCACTCGCATATCTACTACCTTTTTGTATCAATAATTCTGTTTCACTAATTGCAATTCCGACTAATACTTCATAAGTTCCAACCGTAGTACCAATAGTTTTATCATCCTGAACATAGTATTTTTCTCCTTCGCTTAGACCTGTAAATCCTGATACTACACCAGAGAATTGTACTGTTATGGGATTGCTATCTGTTCCGTCTGTTATAGCAAATCCTTGATATTTCATTTTATCCGTATCATTCCCATCACAAGCATAATATTCATTGTCTGTTTTATTTTGATATACAGCGACAGGAAGTGTAGCACCAGCAATTGTTTCTCCAGCTGTTAAAGTTTTTTCAGAAACACTACTTATCCAACCATCCAACTTCCCACTCCCATCAGCAATAGGAATTTTATCAGCTGTTGGGGTGCTTGTTGCATTCACACCAATCTGACCAGTTGTAGTCACAAGAGTGGAATCAAAGTTGATAGCTATGCCATCTGAATCTTGTGTAAGCCCTTCATTTGTATTTACTTTTTGATAAAGCCCTTGCCCATCAGCTCCACCGTACATTCCTTTTGTAGAACTCACTATTACACCAACAGTCTCAGGGCTTGTTCCGAGAGCTTCTGTGGCGTGTGTTGTTGAGGCATTCAATGCTGTAAAACCACCAGCACCGACTGTATCTACATAATATTTTGTAGCAAATTCTCCATTAGCGTCTGGTAATGTTGTTCCATTTGTAAAATAAGGAAAAGCAGTAAATTCCCAATCTCCATCTACTATTTCATCGTTTTCTTTATTAGCAAAGTTATCATAGAAAGAAGCGGTATTTGTAAATCTTACAATAGCATTGATACTATGAGAACGAACTAATCCACTTGTTTGAGTGTAAGGATATTGTGCTAGAACTGTTTTAACTCCTGTAAGAGTATAAGTTCCATCACTATTAGCAGTCACTCCAGAGAAAGTAAAACTCTCTGATACTTTTGCTCCATTTGGGTCAATTCTACCATAACCAATATCTCCAAAACTAGCCATTGTTAAAGTATTTCCGTAGATGTCTTCTAAATCGTTGATTGTAATTGTTGTGTCTCCTGATACCGCTGGACTATAAGAGAAAAAGTCAGGAGCTTCTACATATTTTATAGGTGCAGAGCTTGTTGGTGTTGGAGTTGCTCCTAAAACTTCCCAACTACCTCTTAGATATTCCTCTAGGGCTATATTCTGGCTTGCTGAGCCGATATAAACGTCATCTGCGATAGTATTGTAGTTTTCGGCTCTTTCGCTCACAGAGGGCAAATTTAAGCCTAAATCGTTATAGTAGCTCCAAAGTGAAGCTGATGCAGTTCCAGCTATTGCTAGACCAAACATTACGAGAAAAGATATTATGTATTTCTTCATATTTATTAGTTAAAATTAAGATTATTTGATTGACTATTTGACTTTCTAACATTAAATGCGTAAGAACACATTTCCCATCTACCATTTACCTGATTTGATTGAATTGATGTTTGCAGTTCATAAAATGCTCTCACTGGAATAGTTACAAATCCTCTAAATCTTCTAAGTCCAGTTTCTTCAAGTGTTTCCCCTCTGCCACCCAATGAACGAGAGCCTAGAGAGTAAAAACCAAGTCCACCACCAGAAGTAGCCAGAACAACATCTTCCTTAGTTCCGATTAAAGTAAATTTCTGTGTATAAGCACCAAAATCATAAGTTAAATAAAAGTCTAGTTCTGTACTAGGAGTGATATATCCGTCAACCCACATCACATCAAATTCTTTATGGTTAAAGGGCATTCCAAAATCATCCCAGTTAGAGAACCATTTAGCAGATATAGGAGCACCTTCAATAGTTCCATCTTTTCCGTCTGAATATCCTTGTAATAGTTTGTAAGTATTTTTTAATGAAGGGTCGTGAGCATATAAACTTCCATTATGTTCAAAAGTCAATAATGACGGAAGTGTCCAAGGAGTCTCCCAAAAGTTTTGTTGTAAGTTACGAACTAGAATATTGTTATTAGAGCCAAAAGCGTCAGAGCTTTTAATTGATAAATAAGAATTATTTTTGTAGTAAGAAGAAGACGCCTCGTCTACTTCTGCACTATCCATATAGTTCTTAATATCATCTGAAAGTGATGTGCTTCTTATTCCCTCGGTATTAAGTACATTTCCTAAAGTATCAAAGGTAGGCTCTCCTGTTATCATTGTTATGTAATTCTTGATGTTTGAGATTGCTAAGTTATTAGAAGCTCCACCGTCAGGCATATAAGTCGGTAGTATCTCATAGCCTTGCTTTGTCAAATCAGCACTATCTACAAAAGTAAATTGATAGTAGTAATTTCTAGTTTGCATATACAGAGATGAACCAGTAGGAGCGACTGCCCAACCAGTAGGGACTTCATCAAGTGTTAAAGATATACTTTCGCCTGGTAATCTAGGACTACTTTCTGGACTAAAATCTGTATAATCATTTAATACACTAGCAAGAACAATACGACTTTCTTCATTAAAGCAGAATAGGTGTTGTTTATATACTCCTACAAAATCATTTACTGCAGTTGCACTAGGTTTACTAGCAGTAGTTCTTATGCTTTGTAAAATATTGTTTCCTGCTGTAATTGTAAGAGCAGAAATATCTATTGATACACCTGTCAAAGTTGTAGTTCCCTCTCCGCCAGTATAAGTAAATTCGTGCCAAGTTCCTGCATCATCTTTTATTCTACCACCACGAGTTCCAGTAGCCAACCATCTTTTCTCTCCCCAAGTGTCTGTACCTGCTAGTGTTAAAGTATTAGCAGTAGCACTTGCAAATGTAGCCATAGCACCACTCCAAGCCATAATATCAGCAGTACCTTCAACAAGTACAAGCCAATCAATATCTTCAGTAGTGTCCCAATAAGTATCACTTCTAAACTTTCCATTATCCATACTAGAGTTTAATTCTTCCCAAGTTGTGCCTACAAGGACTTCAATGACTCCATTAGAACCGTTGTCATAAGACCTCCACATAATCTGACTACCAGATGAGGGTTTCCAACTTCCGCCCCCTTTTATTCCATATCTATCAGTAGAACGACCACCAAGATATTCAAAACCAGGGCGAACGCCTATTTTTTCACCATCAACAATAATACAGTTTTGTGAACCGCTCACTGCTACACCTCTCTCTTCTTTCGTAACATCTTTTTTATCACGAAAGCCTTTGAAGGTATTTATAATTGTAAAGCCTTTCAGCTGTTCTTCTCTCATACTTATTTTTTATTAACATTAGATGGTCTATAGATATAGTTTCGTTCTTTTATTCTACGACTAGGATATTTATTACCGTAGTTATTTTTAGCGTCTAAGTATTCTGTTTTTCTAAGTGAAATTTGAGTATCAGATAATGGAATAGCAACAGAAGCTTCATAAGCACATTTAGATAACCATACATTATATTCAAGTTCAGTTGCATTTAATTCGTCTTCGTTTGAAGTACTATCTATTATCCAAGTGCCAGTGCTAGTCTTCCAAGGAAAGCGTGAGTAGTAAGACTTCTCAATAGGGTTACCAGTAGAAGCCATCAGTGAGTCAAACAAAAAGCCTGTAAGTGTTGCAGGAGCAGATGAGAAGTTAAGTGATATTTTAGCATAATCAATCGCTGTAATATCAGGACTTCCTGTCTCTGTACCTGTATCAAAGGCTATTAAGTTCCAACCAGTATTAAAAGCATTAGTATCAAATGGGGTCGTAGCAGTCGTTGTAAGGTATGCACTATCAGAAGAGCCGTATAACAGCGTTATGCTTGTTAAAGTGCTGTAAACAGGCAAATATGCCCATACAAAGAGCTTTGTAGTGCTAGTCAGGTCTAAATCTGTAATAGTAGAGTTTACTATTGATAAAGTAGTTCCACCTGCCGACATATCACAAGATATTGAACCAGTACCAGCTATATAGTTTATTGTATTAGCAACTATGTTTGTCCCATCGTCTACTGCTGTCCAAGTACCATTTGTGGTAAGACTGTCCATTGAATTGATAATAGTAGTTTGAAAGTCTGTATTAAAATCTCCTAACATCCAACTAAGACCATCAGAATAATCAAAAGCAATAGTATCACTTTGTTGCATTGTTCTAAAAACATTTGGAGAAACTTTGCGATATTTAGCACCACTTGATTTAGAAAAGTTTTTGTACTTCTGCACATCAATAAGAGCTTCACTCTTCATATCAGAGGGGTTTGTATAACGAACAACATCATCATAAACTGCCTGATATGCTTTAGTATGTCTTATTGTAGAAGTATAATCGTACATCCCAACTTCACTTCGTAATACTTGATTTATAAAAGTACGAACTGATACTGGTATTGACTTGCTTTTGTTTTGAATTTTTACATTCAAATCATTTAGAAACTGTGAATATTGCATATATTATTTATTATATTATCTCAATCCACTGGCGATACTCTGTAAAGAGAGCCTATATGGATTGAGGAATACTCCGACGAATCAGAGACCCTTTATATTCTACTACAATGAGGTTAGCCGAGGCTTTACTATGGGGTTTCACCATATTACACCATTAGACGACCTCTATAGCGAGATTAAGAGCTTATTTTGCACCGATACTTTCTTTAGTAACCATTCGGAAGATAATCATTACAATACCAGAGCCACTTAAAAACAATTCATTAACACTTTGCTCACCTGTAAAGTATAAACCACTACCTGCTACTATTTGAGTTAAACCTACCCAAAAAGTTTTAGAACGGACTAACTTTGTTATATAATCCATATTATTTAAAGGTTAATTGTTTACCGATTGTAAACTTATTATTAAAAGTGTTTTGTGTCAGAAGAGTTATGTTGTCCCAAATGCCAAGCTTTGACCCATAATTCCACGAATACTCGTTTACAATATGACAAGCTGTAGAGCCAAATATGGCGTATATCTTCGCTCGTTCTTCTAGTAGTTTGTGAAATGGCATTTGTACTAGTTGGATTTTTTTTTTAGCAATAATAGAGCATTGTTTAGCAGAACCAAAGTAAAAGTTCCAAGGTAATTCATAAGTTTCCCGAGAGTAATGGTCAAAGATTGAGAAACTTATACCTTTAACTGCTTTGTATATCATTATTGAGTGATTAGTTGCTCTGCTATATTTACCTGTATAAGTAGCACTAGCGTCTACACTAGCCTGTAAAGGGCTATATTTCAACGCATCATAGAGTTTATTAGGGTCGCAACCTGCCCAATCTACCCACTCGTGTTGTATCTCGTATTGATTTAAGAATAGTTTAGCTTTTTGTATTATATTATTAGGTGGTCTTTTAACATACTCTACGCCATTTTTACCACCCCAAGGGTATTCTTCTTCTAAACAATCTCCATTTGTTCTGAAAGTGTCCCAGAAGGCTAAATAGTTTGTACCATACATAGGATTTACTGGTATCATTCCAGCTAAAAATCTATCTGATAAGTTAATATCTAAATTGTATTGTTTTTTAAAAACTGTTTCTACCGCATTTAATCCTGAGTAGACAACGCAGGAATAACTGTCAAAACCTCTTGATTGTTTTTCTTGGTCTGGTAGGTACTTTGTATAATCTCTTTCTTCTGAAAGAATAATCTTTAATGCTTGATTACTACTACCCAAAATAAAGTCCTCTGGCTTTGGTGCTTTATCAACAAAACCAAAACCTTCTTTAGGTGATACTATGTAGTCTGGTTTTCTTCTCTTAAAATATTGTATTATTCTAAACATAAATTTTGCGTTAAGCATTAAATTATGGAGTTGGGGTCGGATTGACCCCTAGTGGAAGTAGCGAGTAAGGTGGAACACTGTTCCGCATTTACTACACTGGAGATAAAGAACGATGCGTGTATAGCAGATGAGCCTTTCAGCCTTGAGGATTGACACGAACTTTCCGCAGTGTTGGCAGTATTCAACTTTCATTAGCAGACTCCTTGGTGCGATGCCAACTGATGATACCGCAACCTGTGCAAGCGACCTTGACCAAATTCTCTGGACCACTGTCGTTTGTTCCCAGCCTTATGCTGGCTATGATTTCAGAAATCTTGATGTGTTCTTCCGTGCTTTTACACACGATACAGTACTTATCCATTGTAACCTCCATTCATTCTTATCCTTTTGATAAGGTTGTTTATTTCACTATGTTCCCATTTTTTGTCTGGTTGCATAATGATATCAATGAAATCGTGTACTTCTTCAACAGTCAAGTTGATGAACAGTTGGTGCCACATAGCGTGCCAATCTCTTGGTAAAAGAACGATGTTGTTGTGGTTGTCGCCCCCACGACTTGAGGCTAAAATATGATGTCTGTTGTGTCGTTTGTCAATCTTTCTCTTCTTTTTCTTTTTCTTCACTAGACACCTCCATTGTAAAAGAACCTAGAAAAAAACTCTTAAAAATACTGGTATCAATAATGCTGTTACGACTAAAAAACCACCAATAATCTTATTCTTCCATCTCTCTAAACAGGTTACTCTCCCATTAGTCTTTGTGGTTTGAACTTCTATCTTCTCTAATTTATCAGATAGGTGTTCTTTTAAATTTTCTATTCGTTCTATTACAACGCCTAGTGTTTGTTCTGGCATAATTTTTTATAATTAATTAATCTCCGCCTCTGTAAAAAAGCAGAGTTAAATAACTATTATTCACCTATATTATCTATAACAATTCCGTACACTCGGAATACAACAGTTTGAGTTGTTGCAGTTGAACCCGTAGTTACGTTTATCTTCATATTATCTCCTGTTTCCATAGAAGTAACTGCTGAAACAGAAGCAATCTCATCTTGTTGAAAATAACCAGCTGTACCAGGTGTTGCTACACTACCAGATGTAATATAATTATTATAATCAGCATCGTTTATTCCCATTGACCAAGTAGCAGTATTAGAATAATCTGCCTCAGCAATGCAAACCTGAACCACTCTTAGCGGTATAACTCGTTTACCAGTAATATTGGTATATAATATTGTTTTCGCTACTGCTGTCATATCTACCTCAACTGTTCCCAATAAACCGCCTCCTTGTTCTTTGAATTGACCAAGCGTTAGAAATGAATTATCTAAAGTAGCGTCTTGTCCACTAACTTCACCAGGGAAGGTGGTTTTACCATCTGAATCAACTGACTGTACTTCGTTTGTACCTGCTTCAGAAAAGAACATCGAAGCTGTATCTACATACATAACATCACCTTCTTCGCCACTACTTTCCATCCAAACTACAGCTAAGATTTTACCACTTGTTGGTGCTGGGATTTCGCTATAAGAATCTTGAGAGAATACTTCACTGTTTGTTACAAGTAAATACCTTTGATTATCTGCGTCTAAATCTCCAGTATCTGAGTATGCTTCCCAAGCTCCAGTTGTATAATTAAATATCTCATCTGCTTCGTCAACTGTGTTATTTAAAAATATCATTGAAGACCTAACAGCACTTGCGTTTCCAGAAGCACCACGAGCATAATAACTAAATGAAATTTCATCACCTGCTGTTCCAGTGAATAACTGACCAACATAACTTTTTGGACTATCACCATCATCAGCCATCTTTACTGATGAAGTTCCTGTATTTACAATAGTTGTTTCTTCTGTAATTATACCTGCTCCATCATCATTTATTGTTCCAGTCAACCAACTATCAGGACCAACAACATCTGTCCACGCTTCAAAGTCTCCGTTAACTGCTTGGTCAGTACCTTCAATTAGTACTTCATAATCGTCAATTACCATTGTGTCACCACTATTTGCAGAACTACCAAAAATATATACAAACCCATCTGTATAACCTTCTGGCACTGTTACCTGTGTTCCTGTTAATTGTGTATAAGAATCTGTTGCTGTTAATGTTTCAAAATTGTCAGCTGTTGGCATTTCTGTAGTCACTGTCCAAGTACCAGCACTTGCTCCAGTAAAGTTATAGTTATAAGAATCTTCTCCATTTTCACATCCATAAAGCACACCAACATTTGGACTTCCAGTTAATCTTTTAGCATAAATCCTTGCTTGTAATGTTTCTAAACTTCCTGCTACAGCTGTTGTGTAATTACCCATCAAAGGTGAAATATAAAACCCCGCAGAGTATAATGCACTGATAGTTAATTTTGCTGCGTAAGTTCCTGCGTGTTTGTCTGTTGAACGCTCTACTGAACCACCCAAACTCATAAGCTCATAATCGTCTGGTGTTCTTCCAGATAAACTCCAATCATTAAAATCTTTGTTTAATAATTGTTGTACTGGACCTGTATATGTAGCAGAAAGACCATCGCTTATGTCTATTCTTTCTCCATTTTTTGGAACAATCACATTTTCGTTTATAACCCATTGTTTTATATAACCCCTATTGGAAAAACCACCACCAAGCATTTCTTCTTGTGGTTCGCTATCTTCTAAGATTTTTTCTAATTTTTTATTCATATCTTATTTTTTACCCTCAGCTTTTGGCTTTGGTTGATTACGCTTGTTTATCTCTTGTTGTACTAAGCTTATATTTTGTCCACGAGCTTGCATTTCTTGTTGTGCTTTATTAAAGTTTTGTAGTTCGTTTGAAAGGACTGAAGCCAATTCAAGGTCTGACATTTTGTTTAGTTCCATAGGATTATTTTTTACTTGGTTTGTTATCAATTTTTATTTTCAAAGCGTCTTCAATTTCTGTCATTTGGTCTATACTATTATTTTCAAACTGCAAAGTCTTTGAATATAAACTATTATATCTTGCCACAATTTCTTCTTGTGTACCTATTCTTTTCAAGGAATAAATCACTCCGTCTTTTTCTATATACTGTTCTTTTTTAATTGGCACTTGGAGTGTATTGAATGGTTGTGTCTTCATATATTTATATTAATTATTAAGCACCTGCTACTGTTTTTTCTGCTCCTCCATAGTAAATATGTAATCCATCACTCTCCATCCACATATCACCATTTTCCATACTCGCTGGAGCACCTGTTAGATAAGGTAATTTTACAACACCATTCCCTCTAATTCTCATTCCAGTATCTCCACCTTGTTCTGCGTATGTTTTGAAATAACTCTCTACTGGCAAGGTTGGAATAGTACCACCTACTGTTCTTTGTATTGCTACATAATAGGCGTTTGTAATAGCGTTTCCATCTAAATCCTCATCATCCTTTGTCCAATCTGCTGGAGCTTCCCAATTAATAAGTCCACTATTTTGAAAGCCTTGTGTTGCGTCATCTACTGTTAAAGCTGTCCAATTACCACCTGCTTTTGAATAATAGAATGTAGGTATAATGTTTTTACTAGCTTCTGTTGTAATAATAGCAGAGATAACCTCAAACATATCGTCAGAACCTATCAATATATAATCATTATCACTTTCAAATAAAGTTTCATTTACAGCAGAATTAACAAAAGCGTCATTACCTGCACCACCTGAATTTACTCTATCTGTTGAAGTTCCACTTGTATTTTCATATCCATAGTCGGGGTCATCTGCTGTCGCTCCAGATACAACCAAAGCATCATCAAATCCTACTCCAACGTGTATAGCATCTTTTTCACAAGAAGCACATACACCAGTAGTTTCAAGGTCTATAAGGTTATAATGTCCACCAGTTGCTAATCTATCATTCATACTGATTTGTAATACTTGACTACTATCAGTTCCTGAAATAGCACCTGTCTTATAATCTATTTGTAAACCGTCTACATTACCGTTTCCATTAGCGTCAATCTCCCATCTCATATGGTCAATATTAGCTTCGTTTGCTAGGAATTGTGTCTTAAACCAACTATCTGTATTATCACTACTTGTCCAACCAGTCGCTAAATCAGAAGTGTATAATAAATCTCCACCAGTTCCAGAGTTCAAAAGAATATTATTATCATCTCCAACTGCAATAGTTGGTAATAAAACAGTCTTATAACTTTCATTTGTTAAATCGCCATCCCAACCAGCTCCCCAAACTGTAACTGTATCAGCATCAATGTATCCAGTAATAACTGCTTTAGCACCAATATAAGTTCCGCTTTGTATAATTAAATATTTACCAACATCAGTAGAGGCAAACTGTGAGTTTGTGGTGTCTATAAATACACTTTCACCTTTAGCATTTCCTGTTAAGTCGTATGAACCTGTTGCTGAACCTGATTTTAGTGTTGTGGTAGCTCCATTTGCAAAACAATCTATTGATGTTCCCCATTCTATAGCACTTGTTCTAATACCAATATCAGTTTGTAATCTTCCGTTCGCTGTTATCCAAGTTAATGAAGTATCAGCTGAATCAGTTATGTCTAATAATTTTGCTGTTTGTCCACTTGCTCCTTTTAAAGTTAGTGGAGAAGTACCTACTGCATTTGTTTCTATAATCATTCCACTATCAAATTCAAGTGTTGCATTTCCATTATTCCAAGTAAAAGTACCCTCTGCTAATGAACTTCTAAATACAAATTTATAATCTTTGTCTCCGTAAACATCAGTCCCAATAACTACATTGGCTACAGCTCCACTTGCTACATCTACTCCTGGAATATATCTTAATTCACCAGGAGTTCCATCAGAACAAGAGCCACCAACAAGGTTTACATCTGGTGCATTTACTCCTGCCGTTGATTGATATTCACATCCATAAGAAAATCTGAATGTTCCATCTCCATTGTCAAAAGGCGTAACACCTATAAAGTCCCCTTTACCAATAGCAAATACATCATCACCATCGGCGTTCATATAGAAATATGCAGAATCATACCAACTACTTATTGGCTCTGCTCTCAATGTCATATACTTATTATCTGCTACACCTGTCCCTGTATTCCAAAAACTACTAATAAACCTAAATGTATTTGATGGTTGTGTTGGCAATAAAGCAGTCGCTTCTTTTTCTTTCTTAATAATTACTATTCCATGCTCTCCTGTTCCACTAGGTAACCCAGCATCTAAATATATATCTCCTCCTTTGAGGTTTCCAAAAGAAGGAGCGTCACCAGCGTTATATGTTACATCACAACCAGCTCCAACAGCTGACGCTTGAGCACCAAACCTATAAGAATCTCCTGCCAAATCAGGTATATATTCCATTCCATCAGTTGAAAGTGTAAACCTTATACTACCACCGACTTGAAAAGCAAAGCCTGGTTGTCCACTTGTAAAGAACGAACTAGAAAGCCCGAACATATACGCTGTTTCAGGTGTTCCAAACCCATCGTCTACATTAAATCCAATAGGCATTGAAGTCAGTCCTCCCAAACTAGGGTCTTGACCCATATCCAATATGTTGTTGATATAACTATGCCCATCAACATCTATTCCATCACCAGCTGTTTTAGGACTTAAAAGCGTTCCTGTCCTAGTCCATAAAGAGGAATTAACTAAATCAAGTTTACTTGTAAATGCATTGAATTTGTAACCCATATTAAGTTTTTGTAACTGTTGAAATAAATTCTTTAGTTGCATCAGTATAAACTACTGTTACTGTTGCCACTGTTGAGCCACTAGAACCACCACTCTTGAAAGTATAAGTTTCTGTAGTAGTATCAGGATAAGTTGCTCCAATAAAATCAAAAGGTTCTGTAACTAAACCAGCAATGGCATTTTGCTTTTCCTCAGTAGCAGGGTTTATTCTAGCTTCACTCTCATCTAGTACCCCTATTTGTGAAAATTCACTGTCCATATTATAACAAGTCTTTTAATTTGTTATTTACCTTGTCTACTTTGTGCTTTTGAGACATTTTGTATATATCATTCAAAGCACTTTGTTTAATTCTCTCTATATCTTTTACTTTCTTGTCTACATCTACCTCTTTCAAGTCTAATTTAGCTATTTTGCTATCAAGTTTCTTGTCCTCTTTCTTATTTTTCTTTACTAATTCACCTAAAACAATCCTTAAACATTTTATATCTTCACTAATTTGTTCACTATCAGACAATATCCCATTCTTTACTTCTTTTGCACCAGACACAATACTTTCGTACATTGTTTTAGCGTTATCTACAATAACCTTAGCTCCTTCTCTGGCTTCTTCAATCAATTTATTGTTATCATTTACTATAACACTACAATCTTTACTAGCTTTTTGCTTTCTAACACTAATGTCTGCAAGTTCTTTCTTTAACTCCTTATTAGAATTGTCTAGTGTAGCTTTATTCTTGTCTAATTTACTTTTTACTTCTTTTACTTCCTTATCTAGACTCTTTATTTCAATATTTAGACTATTAACAGATAACTTTGACTCTTTATCCTGTAATAGTAGGGTGTTAAAACTAGATTTCAGCTTGTCATACTTGATAGTGAGTAAATCAACCTTTTCTTTTACCTGTATGTAATCCTTTTTAATCTTTATTCCATTAAAACTCTTTATACTTGTCTCTAGTTTATCAAGTTCGGTCTTTTTTTCTCCTACAACTGACTCAATTACTTCTATTTTTCTATCTAAATCTTGTACTTTAGACTTTTTATCAGCTATTTGTTTATCTAGGTTCATTAAATCTACATCTTTACCAAGTTTAGCAAATGTTTTCTTATCAGAAGCACCTAGTTGTACACTTTTTTTGGTAAGAATTTTCATAGATTTAGCTAAACATTACTATTCTAACTGCAGTATCAGCGGTAGTAGTAATGAATAAATTAGTAACTGCAAGTCCTTCAATATTTATTTCTTCTCCACTTAATAGAGCTATTGCATTATTAGTAGATAGATTAAGATTAACTTCACTAGCTATATCGGTATAAATCATAATTGATTTTGCAGAAGTTACAGTAGCAAACATTGATTCAGCTGTCTTTACATTGTAATCAGTTTCAGCACCTGTAATAGTAAAGGTTTTTGATTCGTATAGTGTGTAATTACTACTGTCTGTACCAACTACATTAACATCTAAAGCATTTTTACTGTTCTTAGTTGTACCAGAGATACCTCTTGACTTTGTAGCCCCTGATAGTCCGTACGAAGGATATAAATTCATATTATTCTATTAACGCCTTTCGGCAAGTTTCCTCAGGCTTAACACCCATTTATTAAGTTATATAGGGAGGAGACTTTTTGTTAATCTCCTCGCCTATAAGCAAACAAACATTAGTTTGGCATATTTGTTAGATAAGCATAGTATTGAGTAGCACTTGCTCTCACAATACTTAACAACCCAGCTTTACCACTGGCTGCGATAGTAGTTGAACTTGTATAGCCCAAGCCACCACCAGCACCAGCGGCTAATATTGTACTTGTAGTTGAACCACCGTTAATGAACACTAAATCACGAACATCCCCGTTAGTGGCTAAACAATCAGCAAATAAAGTTGTAGTAGCTGGAAGAGTAACTGTAACTTCTGCGTCAGCAGCAGTAAATACAATAGCTGTACTATCACATATATCAGCTGCAGTTAAAGTATAAGTTGCTGAAGTAGTAGATATAGCGTTTATATTGCCTATCATTACTCCGTCAACTCCACCAGTTACATCGCCAGTTACATCGCCAGCGAAGCCATCGCTATCAATAACAACTGTATCAGCAAGGTAATAAGCACCACCAGACTTTACATTTAAATTAGTAAAATCAGATACACCACCAAGCACTTCTACTGTTTGTCCATCAGATACTTTGACTACTGTAGGAGGTTGTATAGCTAGAACACCAACTAACCCTACTAATACAACAATTACCAATGGCAATATATATTCTTTTAGTTTTTCCATAAGTTTATGGTTAAGTTTGGGCTTAGGGGTAGGTTATATCTACCCCTAACTTACGACCGTCGTACCCATTATTTGGCTAAGATTAGCCTAATTCTATGCTTCTAATCCTGTACTAGCTAGCATATATTCCCAATTACTATAACCAAATCCAGCGTCTGCATCTACAGAAATCTTCATTGATTTAGTATCAAAATCTTTTTCAGCTTCAATCTTTGGAGAAATACATTCTACATAACGAATACCTACTGCATTTTCAGCAGCACCAGGGGAAGCCATTACATACCAAGCTGTATCAGAGCCACTATTAGCAGCACCAAGATAGTTGGTAGAAATAATATCAACAGTACCACCAGTGTAGTAGTTCATATCATTGTTAGAAGTATCACTTCTCTTTGTTGATAAAGTGATTTCTTTAGCCAACTTTTCAAGTCGTTTAGGGACAACCAATACAATGCCACCATCGTAGTTGATTTGGTCGCCACGACCATTTTTTGTTTCACCTAATTGAGCAATAGCTTCAAACAATGAAGTTTCATTCATTGTTGGATTAACACCACTATAAACTCCTGAACCTGTACCACTAATAATATTAGACCGTACAGCAACACCAGGGACTAGAGAAGGGTGAGAAGCACTAAACATAGCTACACCGTCTCCAAGTCTATTAATAGGTCTATTTGCAGAACTATCAGTAGTTCCAAAACCATCATTTAAGATAGCCCAAAAGTTCTGGGTCAAGTTTCTATTTACTGAATAACGCAAACTTCTTACCTTATCAATTTGGTCACTAAACTCATTAGTTTGAGCGAACATCATCTTCTGAGTAATAGTAGTAGCTTTACCACGTTGAGAAGTAGTATATTCAGTACGGTATGCAGGATACATCTCATCGTATTTGATTCTACCACCTTCAGCAAAAACTTCTGCTTCACCCAAGCCTACAACACCTTCTGTATTGTATTGTCCACAAGCCATAACCTTTTTATAGATTGCTAGACCTTCCCAACTAGGGGCTAGGTCTTTTGTTTCTTCTATGATTTCGTTTACACGAGCGTTAACTCCATCAACGAACTCATACCATTTACTTGTCTTCATATTTTTATATTAAATTCGTTAATTAAAGTTGTACTTGACTTTCTTGAATACGAACCAAAATGCTATTATCAGCAGCACCTGCAGTATCGTCATCACCCAAACATACATATTGGGCAGAAGTACCTGCGGCTTGAATTGTACTTTCGTCAAGTTGGTCTGAAGCAGCGACTAAATCAAAGTTAACGAAGTCATCGTCTGAACCACCAGTCGTACCACGAGCGGCGTCAAGAGTTACTGAATAAACACTATCCTTTGATACATCAATTACGGCTACAACTGTGTTTGAAACAGGAGTAGTGTAATCACCTTCAAAACGACTACCAGCACCATCATCAGTGACAGGAGCACCACTTGCAGTCTTAAACCCTACAATGTGTCCACCTAGAGCACCACCAGCACCCGATAGAACCAACACATTATCAGTGTTCATTTTTACTGAATCACCAGTAGAAAATGCTGTACTATCTGCTAGGGGTTTTTCAATCAAGACTCTGTCACCATTTGGAAATACAGAACCTTTATAAATAAATCCTTTCATAGATTTTCTTTATTAATTAATTATCTTTGTTCTTCATCCACCTCTTTATATCACCATTAAAGAATTTATCAGCCATCTTTTTATCTTGAGCTGTTACTTTCATAGCTTTTTTAGGTGGAATACCTGTAGTGCTTTTAGCACCAGCAGTTTTAGCAGACTTAATCTTCTTTGAAATCATCTTATTTTTAATATCAGTCTTACCTTTGTTAGCTATAGCTTTGGCAAAACTTACATTTTCAATAATCTCTTTCTTAGAGAAACCTTTAACATTTAGAGAGTTATCAAAGTGGAATCTGATTAGTTTAGCTTCGTTATCATTAGAAGTTATAGCTTCTATAGCGTCATCTATTACGTCTTCCCTTAGAGAAGCCATATTAGATTTTAACTTAGCGTCTAACTTAGCGTCAATATCATCTTCTTCTTCCTCTTCAATTTCGTCTCCAAACTCGTCTGTTTTCTTCTGCTTTTTTAGTTTGATTATCTTTTTATCTTGCTTAGCAATCCTTTCGTTTTGTTTAGCAAGTCTGCCTTGTGCTTCTTCAAGCTCGGCTTGATAATCTAACTCTTCTTCTTCGCCACCTTCGTCATCGGAATCATCCTCATCGGATTCATCGTCAAACTCGTCTTCTGATGAGTCTAGCCCATCCAGGTCTTCGTCCTGCTCGGTTTCGTCGTTTGTTTCAAGATTCTCATCTTCAGTAGTTTCATCTACTTTAATATCTTCTTCAGACATAACACATTTATTTACGGGTCATTGGCAGACCACTTAATTAACACATTTTACATCATTGGCAGATGTCAAATATGTTTCCAAGCTCTATAAGAAATAATATCTCTTATTTGCCCTTCACATATATTGAATAAACTAGATAGTCTTTTTGGTTTATAACCAGTTAAACTTTTTTCTCTTATGTCAATCACTTCTTTTTCAGTAAGTTTCGCTCTAAAATTTTCTTCTCCTGGATGTGATTTATATTTATGTCTTTCTTTTTTAATACAATCTTGATTATTTTCTTTTACTGTCCCTAACCACAAATGGTCTGGATTAACACATTTTGGATTATCACAAGTATGGCACACACATAATCCTTTAGGTATTTTACCTTTATAAATCTTATAAGAAAATCTATGTGCTCTTTCAAATCTATAATTTCCTATGTAATATTCACCATAACCTCTAGTGTTCGGTTTGTTCCATTCCCAACATTTTGTTTTATTATTTATTGTATACTTTGTCTTGAAATGAATATCAAAATCTTTTATCATACTTAGTAATGTTAAATATGGGGTGATAGGGACGACATTACCGTCCCTATTTACCCAATGTCGGTTCCTTTATCTAAAAACAGCGACATTAATAGATTACGAAACCAGCTGGGCTTCCATAATCTGTTGTCGCTGTTTTGTTAATATTTTCTACCATTTCTTCTTTTCACTCTCTTTTGGTCGTTTATAACCTGCGTATTCTTTCATCTTCTGTCTTTGTAAACTAGCATAGAATATCAAGGCTTTACCGAATAACATATCAGTACTTGTATTAGCCTCTCTGCTCATCTTACTAATTGCTATCTGCTCTAAAAGGTTGATATATTCAGTGTAAAATTTACTATCTAACATCATCTGAGCGTCTACTGCGTATTTCTCTCTAGTTTCAGGGTCTTTGTCTTGAAATACCTCTTGTACCATTGGAGCTTTTAGTATATGACTTAGTCCCCAATTAACGAATGCGTGTTTTAGTTTATTCATATCGCTGTATTAATAATTATTTCTTTTTAGTAGTCTTTTTAGCTTTCTTTGGTGTTTCTACCTCTTTAGTCTCTACATCGCTCTTAGGGGTTGTTTTAGGCTCTACAGGAGCTTCTGTAACCTCTTCCTTTACCTTTTCTGTTACTTCTAACAAACCTTGAGGGAGTTTATTCTCTAAATCCCAGACTAATTGCTCTTCTGTAGTTCCGTGTGTTTTAAAACTGTACTGTGTGCTTAGTTGCTGTTGTTTAGCCACTGGTAAACTATTCCATATATCTAATATTGTGTTCATATTATATACGATTATTCTCCGTAGGGGAGTTTAAATTAACTTGTGTTTTAGTTTTAGGGGTTGGTTTCTTCTCTGCTTCCTTCTCCATCATATCTTTAGCCATCTGTTCTATAGGTTGCTCTCCACTAGGAAGGTACTTATATTCCTCGCCTGGTACTAATTGACCAAGTAATAAGTCTTTAGTAACACTTTCCATTATCTGTGGATTTTGTTGTGTTAATGGATTAGCCATCATTCTATCGTACAAACTAATTGATTTGCTTATCTTAGAAGCTCTATCAACGAATGTAGGTTCTACTTTAACTAAGAATTTAAGTCTTTCCATTACTTCAGGGTTCATCTTGTAGATAGACATTTCTTTACTGCTCTCTTCATCTAATAATTCAAAGCTTCTTTTTTCCTCATCTTTATCATTTACTGGCATATCATCAGTAAACTCTATCTTTCTATCCATCTTTTTACCTTCTACATCTCTATTCGGGATTATGATAGGCATCATTTTAATAACACTATCTTCATCTGTTACCTGTTCAATATCAGTGATAGGCATATGTTGGACTACTAAGCCAAGTGTTAATTCACCGATTTGTTTAACCATTCTGGCTAACATCTCTCCACTAAGACCTAATATAGTTTGAGCATTTGCTTCTATTCTTTGAATCTCATATTTAGTCTGTTGTCCTTTCTCTGCTTGTCCTGACTGTTGAGGAGATGACGATGTTTGGTTCTGTGCCTCTTCAAGCATTTGTATAACACTTATAGCACCATTTATGTTACTTCCATTGTTGATTGGGACTATACCAGCTTCTTTGCTTTGAGTGTTGGTGTTCATACCAGGTATAACCACTGAACTATCCATTTCTTCAAAGCCATAACTAAATGTGGCAGGTGTAGCTTGTAAACGAGCCATATCCTTAGTTGCATTCCAAAGGTCATTCAAATCAATCTGAGTACTTGCTAATTTAGATACTAAGCTCTTCTTGTAGATAAATCTGTTATGTATCATTTCATAACCAGTCTCTGCAAAGGGATATTTCTTATCAGCTCTCTGCATTGGTCTATCAGTATCACCGTGAATCAGAATACCATTGATGTAAACAAGCTCTAAATCAGCCCATTTATTATAATATATATCCTCATAAACATTCTGGTCGTTCAATTCACTCATCTCTTGAGAGTAAAATGTATCAGTTTCTTTATCTAAGAAGGTTATAACACCAGGTTTAACATATTTCCAGTTTTCTAGGTGTCCATATTTAATCTCTGCTTCGCTATAATTGATTTCTTTTCTTGTAATGATGAAAGGTTGCTTCTGTAGTTCTGTTTCGTGTGGATTACCAAAGTATATTTCATCGTAAGGTATCATTTCTAATTGAAAACCACCAAAGTCTTCATCATCAATCTCTTTCCATTCCCACATTTGACCCTCTTTTTCTTCATCTAGTTGCTTCTTAATCATTCGTTTAGCGTCTACAAACTCCATTTTAACCACTACAATAGGCTCTGATATGAAAGCATAAAGCATTTGCATCATCTTTTGACTATAGTTTGCTTGTTCTAAAGCCCATTCTACTATATCGCCAAAGGCTATTGAAATCTCTTTATCAATCTCACTCTGTTCGTTCTGGGCTATGATAGTCGGGTATAGATAGGCTTGAATAAGATGAGCCATTATAGATATACAACGATTACGCACCATTGGATTGACTGTATTAGCTTTCCAGTATTCATTAGGGTCTCCACTACCCATTGGAGTATTACCATTAAACATCTCTTGGTCTTTACCTCCTCTATCGTAAAGAGTAGAGTCGTTAAACTCTGACCAGTTTTCATCTATATAGTTTTGAGCATTAGTATAGTCTCTGGTAACATCTTTCTGTCTATCAAGCTCTACTATGCTTTTAAGTTGGTATTCAGACTGTTCATTTTGAATCTCATCTTTACCATTAACTTTCTTTATTGTCGGTTGGGTTATTAGTCCCATATATTAACACTTATTTATTTAAGTGTCGCTGTATTACCATTTATTACTTTTAAACTCTGGTTTGATTTGTTGTGGTTTCTTTTTTTCATCGTCAAAGGTGAGCATTAGAGCATCTCCTCTGTCTGGACTTCTTAAACCATCTCTTCTCATTTCATCTTTACTCTTAATTTGCAGTTTACCTCTTAAATTTCTCTTATATTTGATTGTTAATAATTGATTCCACTTCTCCTCTGTTCCTACTAGTTCACCTCCATTTGTTATCCATTTCTTTAGCTTCCAATACTTCTCTGCTCTTTTATTTATAAAAGTTTCTTTATCATTGGCTAGTTCACCTACATTAATACCATTTACTTTTTCTCCTGCTAAGGCTATTTCAACCGCCACATTAGCACCAACTCCAAAGTTATCTATAAATACATTATCACCTTTAATTTTGTAATACTCCATCAATGTTATTGTCTTGCTTGCTATTGTCTTGTTATTGCTTATTTTCTCTTTAGCTACTATCTGGGCTTTAAAATTATCTCTTACTACCCAAATTGTTTCATCTTTACCTTGTCCCGCTGGGTCAACACCCATCTTAGGATTAGCAAACACATCTTCCCCACAATATTTCAAATCTTTAGCCAACAACAATGGAACAAAACCCTTATCATCTATTGCGTCTTCTTTAGGGAACATTCCTTTAACACGGATTCTATATTCATCACTGTCTTTGCCGTGTTTCTCTATTATTCTATCAACAAATTCATCATCTACTATTGGGCTTTCTTCACTGTTAAATTGAAAAGTATCCCAGTTATGTTTATCTCTGTGATGACTCTCGTAAAAGTATCCATCTAATCTTGTAGGATTACTAATCATTATCACAATAACATTCTCACCAGTCAACGCTCCTTCAGCTACATTAAATATCTCTGTTGGCACACCACTGGCTTCATCTATTGCGAACAGTACATAATCTCCGTGAACACCAGCTAAGGCTTCAGGTGCTTCTTTCCTTGCTGTCTTAGCACGAGCAAACCAAGTATTAGGCTTTTCTGTTATTCTTAAATATCCTCTAGTCCAACTAAATACTTTCTGTATTTCTTTTGGCATTCTGTTAATCCACAAACTAATCTCTTTCCATAGTACATCGTGCATCTGTTCTGTTGTAGGAGCAGTACAAGGTACTTGAGCGTCTTTGTGAGTAAATAAATACCATATAACTATCCAACTAAGTACTGCCGATTTTCCAATGCCGTGACCAGATGATACTGTTATTCTTTTCTTTCCACCATTGATTGCTCTTTCAACACTTTCAAGTATCTCTGTTTGTTGCCAAGTAATATGTTTTCCTTTAACGAACCTGTCTTCCTTTGTCGTGGGTTCTAGCTTCCACATTGTCTTAATAAAGAATAAAGGACTTTTAACCATTCGTTGCATTATCTCTTTTTGTTTTGCTAAGTCTGTCATACATAAGTCTATTCATCTAATAGCTTTATAAGGTTAATTTCTCCTGAAACATCTAAATCTAATTTCTTTGCTAGTTTTATAACATAGTCTAAATACATTTCAATACTCTTCTCTTTTCCTTTCTTGCTATTTGCTATTAAAGTTTCTAAAACATCAGGTAGTTCATTCTTTGCTTTGTTGAGCGAAATTTCAATGATTTTCTTTTGGTTCTCTGGTTTTGATAATTGATAATAATAAGCCTGTGGTGATTTGCCTTTTAGCTTGCACCATTCTTCTGTTGTTTCTTCTCTTGCTGCCTGCGGAATTGCTTGCCGTTGAACCATTTCATCAATCCAATTTTTAACTTTATCTCCCATACTATTTTAATATATCTACTATCTTAGTTTTGTCTATTGCTCCTTGCATCCTCTGGGAAAGCATTTGATGAATTGTTTTAAATTCCCAGACTTCTGTAAATCCTTCTTCTACTATGAAGTCAATAACCTTTTCAGTCATTTTAACAAGTTGCTGTGCTTTTTCTTGTTGTTCCTTTTGTTCTTTCTCTTGTCTTTTTTTGTCTTGTTTTACTATACTCATAGTGTTTTTTTAGATATTTTATAAAGTCTTTTATTTCTTCTTTGGTTATATGTTTGCAAGGTTTAAATATATTATCTGTATATATTATTTGGAGGCATCTGTTGCATCTGATTTTTGGCATATTATACATTTTCCTTTGTATATTCTTTTGTAGTAATATTCTTGATTACAGATTTTACAGAATCCAGTAACCTCTTTGGTTGGTTTAGTTTGTGGTTTTTGTTCTTTTCTTTCCACTCTTTGAGGAAAGGGTCGTTTTCGTCTATCATATCTTTTAATAAAGGCATAGAAGTTTTCTATAAGTTGCATATAACATAATTCCTGTTATTGCTATAATAACAAACCAAGTAATCAATGGTTCTCTGTTAATTGGTGGTGGGTACATATGATTTAACTTAAAAGTTAATTCCTGCTTCATCGCTTCACTATTGTGATAGCTCCACAGGCTCTACGGAATTCAACATCCCTGTTTTTGATACATATTATTTACTTTAGGCAAGCATTTTCTTGCCTTCGCCTTTTTCAAGTAGTTGCGTGCAACACCTACTATGAATAAAACCTAAAATATCTCTCTAAAATAAATTATATGCTGATAGCCCTGTTAGGGGTTATCGTTACCTTTTCTACACGTGGTAGATAGGCTAGTTCTGAGGGCAGGATTCGAACCTACAATCTTTTGGCTTGAAATTTAATAGTATTTTTTATTTATTTAATTGTTTTATTATTGAGGAGTGGCTAACCCCAAATTCTTTTGATATACACCTTATACTTTTCCCTTTAGAACGTTTATATTTTATTAGTTTAATATCTCTTTTCGATAACTTAGAACTGCCATTTTTACTGCCAACTGCTAAGAGATTATTGTCTTTAGCGTGTTGATAATTATCTTCTCTAGTAATCCATTCAAGATTTTCCACAGTATTATTTAATTTATTACCATTTTTATGATTTACAGTAAGATTACTTTTACCGAGAAAGGCTTTAGATACTAATCTATGTACTGTAAAACTCTTACATTTCCCATCAACACAGAGATTAAGATAATAATAACCTCTCTCATTCATCCTTTGTTTTAAAACTCTACTTTCTATATATTTAAAACTTCTAACTCTTCCTAATGATGATACTTGATACATTGCTTTGTATCCGTCTATGTTTCTCCATAGTTCATTCATATAATTTTAGTTATATTTCTACTATTAAATTTTCAAAGTTCAAACGAGTTGCCAATTCTCTACCCTAGTATTATAAATACTTGTCTTCTTTTTTGTCTCTTATTTTTAGTTCTCTTTCTTTGAACTTTCTTACTAATGTATCAGCTATTTTGTAACAGTTACTTCTTATCTTCCAGTTTCCATTGCTTAGATTGCCTAGTTTATGAATACGCCAAGCAATACTAGCAAGGGTTTGGTCTTTATGGATTGAGTAAAATTCTGAATACATAAAATTAAAAAAGGCGTACAAAAAGTACGACTAAATAGTTCCAATTGTTATTTTATCATTCATACCAAGCAATGGATTACGATGATAATATTCACCTAATACTTTCAACCAACTTTACCAGTGAGCCATACAGTAGCCTGAGCCATCATAAGGTAACGAGATAAAGCCGTGCTAGTGATTGAAAGAATTAGATGTACATTGCTTATATTGTAACACCATTTTTACCTACTGTCAAATAGTTGTCCACAGTTATAACTTGACAAGCACGATAGAATAGTGTATAATAGATTTATCAAGGTTAAGAGAGATAATATCAACTTAACCACCAGCATTATCAGGAAGGGTTTTGACTGTATAATTCCTACTCTGGGTATCAGCTCTTAGCCCTTCCGAACTATGCTATTAGTTATTTACCGCCAGCCGAACAAAGACCGTTGAGAGTAATTACTCTTCTTACTCGTGGCTGCCGCCAAATTAATACAAGCGGAAAGTACGAGGACAAATCAATTATTAGGCTGGCGATAGTTAATTAATAATAAATATATGGACAAAACAAAAACAAAATTCTACTGGACTAAAAAAAGGAAACAACAACTAAAATACTGGAAGATATTTGGGGCTTGTCTATTAACCTCAATCGTGGTAATAGGGGCAGTAGGCACACATACAATGAAAGTAATAGCTTTAGAGACAAGTCAAGTAACAGTAAAATCTAAAACAACTGAATCACTAAAGTCTATGGTAAAGAGAGTAGCGATAGAAGAAGATTTTGAATGGGTTGATTATATGGAAAGACTTATCAACTGTGAATCAAGATGGGACCAGTTTGCTACAAATAACAATGGTGCTTATGGTTTAGATAGGGGGCTATTACAACTTAATGATAGATACCACCCAGAAGTAACAAATGAACAAGCCTTTAATCCAGAATATTCTGTTAGATGGGCTATGCAAAGAATAAAAGCAGGCTTCCAAAAAGAATGGGTCTGTGACAAACTAATTTAAAATATATGAACCTGAAAGAATTAGCTAAAAAATATTACGATACCAGAGAGGGAAATACAAGTCAGCTTATCATAGATTATTTAGGAGATGTTAAAAAAGTACCTGAAGATATTATTGAAGAGGAGTACGCAAAAGCGTACAGGAGCTTTGAAACATATTTATCTTATTTTAAAAAACAAGACATTCTAATAGAAAAAGGGATTGACCCTAAAAAGCATAGGGAATATCGCTTAACCAAACAATTATATGATTTATCGTAATTATGATACAATAGAGAAAGCTGTTAAAGCTGAACTCTTTGAAGAAGCAATTAACAAAGTAGATGTCGTTAAGATATTCTTTCTCTGGTGCTTAGTGTTAGCGTTCTATGCTCTATGGACTCAGAACTATTGTGAGATGTTAGCCTTAGATAGTTTAGTAAGAGAGCAAGAGATGGTAAATAATTTAATGTTTAAAGTATTGTGGTTTTAATAAATGATTAATATAAAATAGTATGACAGAAATAGAAATGTTAAAAGAAATGGCAAGTGTAAAAGAACCTTTTGGTCTATTTGAACCACATTTATGGCGAGATAAAATAGGGGACAGTTTGTGGCATTGTTATATAGCAAGTGTTGATTGTAAAATTGTAGAAGGTCAAGGTGAAACAATGGAAGAATCTATCATAAATTGTTATAATGATTTTATATGAATAATTATATAAAAGAAGCCTTAGAAGAATTTGATAGAATGTTTGATTTAGATGATTATGGTAAAAGTCACTTTGTAAATGATAAAGTCAAAGCATTCCTACAATCTAAGCTAGAGGGTATTATAGTTGAACTAGAGAGTAAGTTGCCTAAATTAATTGCTAAACCTTTTTCTGATGATGATATGGAAATAGGAGAAGAGATTGGATTTAACAAAGCATTATTAGAAATCAAACAAATACTAAAAGAATATAAATAATATGACTGGATTATTCCCTGTGTACAAAAACTTGACAGATGATAAGAAGTAGGATATAATATAAGCAAATCTAAAAATATGCCTAAAAAAGAACAGCAATTTAATACAAGAACCACGGGTTCACAAAACTATTCAGAGTTTAAACACTCTGGCGGTAGCTGTTCAATCACTCCGTTAGGCGATAGTAGCGTGAACTTGTGGTTTTTTTATTAAATATATGACTAAGAAAAAAAGGTTTGAAATCTTTGAGAGAGATAACTTCACCTGCCAATACTGTGGAAAAACTCCACCAGAAGCTATCTTACACGTTGACCATATCCACCCAAAATCAAAAGGAGGGGAAGATGATGAGCTCAATTTAATTACATCTTGTCGTGATTGCAATCTTGGTAAGAAAGCAAAGATATTAAAGAATTCCAAAAGAAATGTTGATGTAAAAGAAAAACTGGAAGACCTAAAAGAAACAGAAAGGCAAATTAAAGAATACTATAATTATCTAAAAAAAATTAAGAGCCTGAAAGAAGAAAACCCAATAATTGATTTGTTGTGTGAAACTTGGGAAGAAGAATCTTGTGATTCTAGCACCCTTAATAACGCAGGAAGAAAATCATTACAATCGCTATTAAATAAAGGAAACACAGCTGAGGATATAATTAAAGCTATTAAAATCAGTTGGGAAAATTCTAGGATAGAAGTAGATGAAAAGTGGAAATATACTTGTGGTGTTCTAAAAAACCTAAAAATGGAGAGAGACAACCCAGAATTAGCCAAGCAGACTAAAGAAGAAAAATCAATCTTTTATAGACTAATAAACATTTGGAAATATCAACCACAAGGAAGTGGTTATCTACCAGAATGGAAAGTGAAAGAATGGCTAAAAGATTATACTGAAAATGAAATAAAGGAGGCTATGGATAATGCAAATGGTATTTGGTCAGAATTAAAAAATCAATTAGAATAATTATATGGCTAAAAAACGATACATCAATACAAAGTTCTGGTCTGATGATTTTATTATAGGACTTAAACCACTTGAAAGATACTTCTTTCTTTACTTGCTATCTAATGAGCATACAGATATTTGCGGTATCTATGAGCTTTCTATCAAAGTAATTCAAAGAGAGACCAACCTAACAGAAAAACAAATTATAAACACCCTTAAAGTATTAAAGACTAGGATAGTCTATACCGATGGTTGGATTTGTATAAAGAACTTTGAAAAACATCAAGCTGTTAATCCAAAAGTAATTGAGGGTATAAAAAGAAGCAAGGCACTTGTCCCACCAGATATTTTGGCTAAGTTAAGCAATAATGATATAGACTATAATAGCCTATCTAAGACTACGATAGAGACCGAATTACTCTCACCTACACTCTCACCCTCACTTAAACTTAAACCTTCACTTATAACTAGCGAAACAAGTTCGCAGGTACAAGAGATATTTAATCTATTCTATAATTCCATTAACAAAAACATTAACTTTGGTAATAAGACTCAAAGAAAGGCTGTTGATGATATGATACGATTACAGGGATTTGATAAAGTAAAGAAAGTTACCACCCTTGCGGTACAAGCCTATGGTTCGCAGTATTGCCCTGTTATAACTACTCCCCTGCAATTAAAGGATAAATGGTCAGCATTTGGTGTTTGGTTAAAAGGTCAACAATCTAATCAAATAGAAGATATATCTAATTTATAATTATATGAAAGAATTATCAACAGAAATAAACGAACAATCAGTAATAGTCTTCTTTGACAAATCTAAGAAGTGGGTTACTAAAGCACAAGCTGAATACCTATTCAATGCTAGTTGTGAACCAAACAAAAAGGGCGTTAAAATAGATGGCTCATTCTATACATTTTCATCTATATCAAAGATACTTTCATTAAAAGACTTCTATGACCAATTCCCAGATGAAAGACCAGTAACCACAGTTGACCACTTCAGAGATAATTATGGTCATCTAGGCAACCAACAGACACGCAAACCAACTAAGAAAGCCTTAAAACAAATGCTATCAGGTCTAGCTACTTACATCAGAGAGAATCCAAACAAATGTGAAAACGCCAAAAGAGGATATAAAGAACAGTCAGGCGTAGAATATACAGCGGAGGTAGAGCATTATGAATTTATTATCTAATCACTTTAACTTATAACAATAACTAATCCATTAAACAAATAAACGTATGAGGGAAATAGAATCAGAGTTTGGCAAAGGTTTCATTTATAACCTTGTTTTATTTGCAAAACACTACGAAAGAATGCAGAGTTATCTTGAAACAAATAACAAAATGGCAGAATCTAACCCAGACTTATGGACAAAAGGAGATATAGATTTATGGTTCAACGGAGCTGGAGACCACTTATTTGAGTTAGAAATACCAACACAGTTTAAAAACATAAAGATTGGAATAATGGCAAAAGAACTACAAGATGAAGCAATAGAAAGAAGATTAGGAAAAAGTACGATGAAAGATGGTAAGGATTTCTTTGAGAAACTAGAAAAACTTTGTAGAATGATAGACACAAAACTGGGAGTAGATTCAATAGAAGCAACGTGGAATTAAATAACACATTCATTATAGGAATAGGTTTAATTTAAACTTTATGAACTTAAAAGAAATAAGAACAAAACACAATCTATCACAACAAAAGGTAGCAGAAATAATAGGAGTGTCAAGACCCACAGTAATTAAAATAGAAAAAGAAAAAAGAAATCTATCACCAGAAGAAAAGAATAGTTTAAGTCGCTTTATTGGTGAACCACAAACAAACCCGACAATAGATTATAGAATAATGGATTTTATTAGGGAATATCCTGATGTAAGTATAACACTAATGGAAAACATATTAGAGACATTGCAAGACTACAGACTATTTAATAGTAAAGGCGATGAGTTTAGAGAAGAATTTTGGAAAACATTTATAAAACTTTAATTTAATAACTATAAAGGGTATGTCTCAATCTTCTATAGTCAAACAACAGCTCAAAAACAGGGGTGAGGTAAGTAGAAACTGGTGCATTAGGGAAAACTACATAACAAGGCTTGGTGCTATTATAGACGCTTTAAAGAAGAAAGGTTGGGAGTTTGAGACACTAAAAAGAGAAGGTGATTATGTTTACAGGTTAATTAAAGACCCTACACAATTTGATGAA
>Ga0222640_1000032_pt1 | contig 42568 bp, 86 predicted proteins | sample AntAcemetagen187_FD_181144 | JGI IMG/M metagenome (GOLD analysis project Ga0222640, IMG submission 181144) | Saline water microbial communities from Ace Lake, Antarctica - #187 | ecosystem: Environmental > Aquatic > Non-marine Saline and Alkaline > Saline | place: Antarctica: Ace Lake... | reverse complement strand
TTTTTGTGTACCCATACCCATACCCATACCATACCTAACCACCAACAAACCATAAACAAACCCCAGGCTTTAGTCTCTGGGTCTTGTGTCTGGGTCTTGTATCTGGGTTACTTGTAGGGTATGGGGTATGGTATACGGTATGGTTTGGGGTATGGTAATACGGTATGGTTTGGGGTATCTTGGGGGATATAGTCGATATGCTTCCCCGCTTGAGATATGATGTGTTGAGGCTTGGGATATGGGGTTATGGCTACTGTTTGGGTCTATAATCGATGAATAGAGGATAACTGCGCGCAGAGGCTAGGAGCCGCTAGAGGTAGAGGGATGATATAGAAGATACACGCTACCCCTAGTGCTGGGACATAGATTGTGTCCATAAACACTGGGTTTACTCAACACTGAAGAACATACCCGAAACCTGAGAAAACTGTTTGGATGCATGGTTTAAAGATAATTGAATGTGATTAACTTAGGTGTAAATAATAGATATGGGGACATACCCGCTAATTCATTACATGAAGAAATAATCATACATGTAAATATGGTTAGTGGTTGAAACACTGATTAACACCTATATGTTAAACAAGTCACCCCAGAAAAGAAGCCTCTAGGATTCGGATGAAATATTTATGGATACTAGTTAAGTCTATAAACCCCTTATTCACCCGTCTTTTACCCGTCTAATAAAACATGGACACGGGTCCTATCCATAACCATCCTGTTTTACGCATATCGTAATACCCCAAACGCGTTAAGGTACTAACCATCTTAGGTTGAATTGTAAGAGACACGGGCGCGCAACGGCAACGGGCGAGGGCGCGCGCGGAGAATGGCAAACACGGAAGGTTTGACTCCAAAGACAACTTACCCAACTAAAGCCAATCACTTTAACCGAACGATTCAATCACTTTGAAAAAAGTCTTTAATCGCTAACTTATAGCAACGGATTAAAAACAAGTAGAAGCACGGGGGACCGGGATTTTGGAAAGGTTAAGGCTACAATCAACTTTAGGCAATAATATTGCATGGACACTATGAGATAAATAATTATCTTCAAATAGGTTCGACGGGGATGCACGCGCGGAGTACGTTAAAGATGCATCTTAAAGAGAACGCTAGAAATAGAAAAGGCAGAATATAGGAACAAATCCGATTAACATCGGGAACCCTTTTTTCATATTCTGCAAGGCCGGAAAAAACGAATAAATTACAAAGTTATCCGCGTTACGGTTGGGTTGAAAGACCCATTTACGATATACTGAACGGCGCGGATAACGGATGTTAAAATGAAGTTGATTCGCCTTGCCCATAAGTTAGAAGAAAATCGATAAAATCAGTGTTCTCATAAAGTATTCTAAACCTAATAATAAACTAAGGGTTAGCCACAGTTAAGCGTTAGCCAAAATTTTAGGTTCAGGTGAGTCAGATTAGTGACTACATATAGGGTAACCTAGACGTAGCCGAGAACACTGAGGCTACTCAGCCCCAGAACATCTTAGAGAGGTAAATAACAAAATGCCGTATGCAGGTAAATGTGGACAGTGTACCTACTTCGTGTGGGGAAACTCTGAATCACTACTTCGATGGAGGTTGAATGAGCATAGAAAGGAGAAAGGACATACCAAGAAACACTACGAAGTGTGGTGGATCCATAAAGACGTTAAAGCACAGTATGACCGAGACTGCCATGACTTTGACTGGCATTGGAGGGTATGCAACGAAATCATAAGGAATATTCCTCCCTCCCCACAAGCCCACAGACACCGAAACTCGTTAACAATTTCCCCAGCTAAGTCTGGACAGGTTGAGTTAGTTATATCGAAACTTTGAGTGTGTTAATTAAGACTAGGTGAAAAAATGCAACGACAAATAGTTAACACAGAGAAAAGGTTCAACTCAGAAATTGAAAAAGTAAGAAATGAACTCAAGGACGGAAAGACTAAAAGAATTACCTTCGGTGACCTTGACCCCTATACTAGATTACACTACCTTGTAGACAAGGAGTTTGCTGGACAGTATGGAAAGCTATGCAAGATTATGTCAGCACGTAAAATTGCCACAGATGTTCTCAGCAAAGCAAGGACTAAGTTGACCACGAAAAGGAAGAAACTCGAAAAACAGATGAAAGTCGAGAAAAACCAGAAGGAGTTGAAGAGAATCACAGGAGAATGGGCAAGCCTCTGGATACAGGTAGATAACATCACAGAGCAAATATCCGAATTGGCAGAACCTTTCAAGGAGCCAGCCAAGCTAAGGGTAGATGCTATGAAAAGCTGTGTAGCGGAGAACTTGGCAGACACCGCAGCCGCGATGGGACAGCCCCTCATAATTCTTGAGGAAGTCAATCCGCAAAGGCTAGTTCATATAACTGGAATGGAAGCACCAGCGAAGCCTCCATCAATCCCCTCTATCCTCATATAATTTGTCCCTGAATTAACAGGCTGATGAGTACCCACAGTGGATACAAGAAACACACACACACTCAAGGCGATTAAACGATTAACTCAACCAGTGGCTTCTAGGGTTACTCACGACATAGCAAACCGTGACCCGAGTTTCTATTTACCGGTTTTCTTCAGAGAGGTTACTAAATTAGTAACTATAAATATCCGACTAGCCCACGTGACGGGCTTTTATTGTCCCTGAATTAACAGGCTGATGAGTATCCACAGTGGGTACAAGAAACGGAGACTAAGTAATGGCAAGAATAAGTACACACCTCTGCCCAGACTGCGGAGAGGTTCTAATACAGATTAACGGTTGGAGTTACTACTGCGAAGACTGTGATTGTAAATGGTCAACTGTCGATATATCAATAGGTGAAAACATGAAAATACCCATGAAAATACACAAAGCCAAGTTCGTGAACACAGACCCAGAATACTCAGGGTTCCCACCTGTTGAGAGAAGCTTCGCAGACAGAGGTAACGCTGAAAATTGGTTACTCAGCTTCGGCTTCGGGAAAGATAGAGAACATTACATAGACGATGAAAACGTCACTGAAGCCATACGAGCTAGAAGACTCAGGTATCAATACACAAAAGATTCGACGATGAAAGGACAGCCAGTACAGCTACACAGGGACTTGACCTATAAACGGTTAGGAAGATGAGAACATGAATGAACCTAGCCCACTACCCCCTAGACCTAAGTATGATAAATGTAACCGAGGACACCAGCTAGTCCCATACTACAACGAGTACCTACATGCTTGGACTTGGGACTGCCCAACTTGTATCGAGACACAGAGAAGGACGTGAAACATATGAAGAAGATTGAGAGCCGCCTACATAATTATATCCTAACAGATTTTGAGAAGAAGCTACGGAAACTCATAGCAGAGGGAAAGAAAGAAGAAGCAAACCTACTCATGGACACTCATGTTAAACCAAGTACCTTTGCGAGTCCCATTTGAGATTCAAATACTCAACGGGGCAATATAGGTAAAAAAACATGGCACAGAGTGCAGAAATCTATGAATGGAATGCACCAAGAACAGGTCCGACTAGGGAACTGAAACTCCCATATGATGATGAGCCTCAACGTATATTTGATTTCCATGAAGCAAAGAAACCAGACATTACGGTGAGGATAGCCTTACGCTCAATGACTCCTAAGGAGTTGAGAGAAGCAGGGTTAATGGGAAAGCAACGCAAGACACCGAGACCATACTACACGGATAGAAACGGTGTAACCCATAACATGGAGCCAACACGAATTAAAAGGCAAGGTCAAGGTGAAAGCCCTGTTGACCTTAATATTAATCTAAGCTCTTTCAATAGAAGCTGCTTAACCCCGATTAAGAAAGCCTTAGACAGAAACAATATGGTAATGATAGATATCTAGGAGCATTGAAATGAAATGCGTAAAATGTGGAAAACCTAACGCCAAGAAACGACCTAACCCATGGAAGGTTGAGATGAACAATGATCACAAACCCGAATGGTTATGTGACGGCTGTTACCGAACAGCGAAAGACGAAGTATAGTTTCTAACTTAGAACTGCCAGCAACAGGCAGAAACCACGACGGGCATGTTGCTATTCAGCCAGATCCGCCCGTTTGTTGAGAATAGCGACCCACTGGAGCTATCATAAACCGTGGAGAAAGTGGGCTAAATGGAGAACAATGCAAATGACAAACGATACAAATGCTGTTGAATCCTCGCTAACTAAGTTCTTAGAAACCGGAAAAGATTGGGACGTCGCCAAGACAAAAGAGCCTGGCGTCTTCTTCAGGAAAATGAAGGGAACAAAGAACAAGGAAGCATCTCTAGCAGTCAACATTAACCCTGTTGACGCTTCAGGGGCAACCACCCAGAGAAACGGATTAAACATTCGCTCTGTTGACCAGCTTAAGGAATTCATCCGACTACTCAGTCTACCAGAGACTAAGTTGAAAGTTGAGCTTCTAGACAAGGTCAATCCAGATGTGGCTGTTGCAGCTGGTACAGACATAATCGATATGTAATAGTCCTATCAGACTAGCCTATCTCCCAACCTTTTTTTATATTCATATCCGGAAGCAGTGAAAATAGTAATGAATGACTTAGTAATTCACATATCCACAATTATACGACTAGAGAATGAGGCAACGATACCCCTTGGTGAGAGCATCAAATTCGTGAACCATTCTATAGCGGAAGAGATCCAAGCCTACATCGCAATGAAGAAACGAAGTGTTCCAATGAGTGAGCTGAGGACACAGTTCGTTGAAGTGAAACAGAGACCTCAATCTACTTTCTACAAGACGATCAAGATTCTTCAGAGCGAAGGGAAGATTGTAAAGACAAGACTACGTGGTGGCAACATAAAATTGTGCCAAGTAAATAGGATAGAGTAAAATGAAAACTGAAGTTAAACCCGAAACAGTCAAAGAATATATTCGATTCAAGATTCACGGTGGAAAAATAGAGGACCTTAGCCCAGAGCTTCAAAAGATTCTTGCATCACCTGAATCCAAGACCAAAACAAAGTAACAGTCCACATAGTAGTGGATGGTGATGAGTAACTTACCTCTACGCAGCGAAAGCTGAGGAACCTATGACTCCAGATAGGAAGCCTAGATCCGCAAGGGCCCAGCTGAGAAGTTGGAGCCGATTGTGAGCGACGATGAATCAATGCTGAATGCTAACATGGCGAACACCTGCTTAGCCCAGCAAGAAGTATTACTATTAACCTTCTTGCCAGGACAGATTGAAGTGAGACGAATAGGCTTAGGCGGAGCGAGGAAACTGTTTCAATGAGTGCCTACCCGAGAAACGAAGACCCGCTTAGATAGATGTAGAGGATACTTGGGTTATATCCCCCCCGACTTCATCCAAGTAACAGAATCATAGGTATTAGTTAGACGTCACCCATCCCATCAATCATATCAAACCTACCCGAGAGTCAGGCGAGAGGTTTACTGCATACCCTCTCCATGACCGGAAACTAGGTGAACCTAGATGAGCGAAAGAAAATATAATTACCATACAGTAAACCTCCCGGAAAGTCTCGCTGAGAAGATAAAGGAGGTCATTGAAAGTGGGAGCCATGGATACACCAGTATTCCAGACTTCGTAAAGTCCGCCGTAAGAAGATATCTCAGAGACTTAGGCTACCTCATGTGAGGCTTAACTGTGCTGCAACTATGCACAGGCTCACGCCTTAAACAAAGCAAGGTGAGTAAATGAAAGCACCATTAGTATGCAAACAATGTGGCAAACCTCTTGACACAATCTGGAACCCAGATGATACTTATGACATGTATAAATGGGATTCAACGCAAAGAAAATATGTCTACGATACAGGCGCAGCTCACATGGAATGTCCGCATTGTGGAAGCAACCTTCAAAGTGACTATGTGTTCGACACCCCAGAAGGATTCATCCTAGCGTTGCGTGATACAACAGATGAATCATCAGCTGAGGAAGTGAACATCAACGGAACAACCACGTCTAACGTAGACTTCAAGCATGTAGATGAGGAAGCAGTTGTTGAGTTCATCAAGGAACAGCACCATGAACTCTTTGGACAATACCCAGACTTGAAGTTCAAAGTTAGATTACAGGAGCGTGGAGAACAATCCGAAGGAAAGTATTTCCAAGACTACTATATCGAACCCGAGGACTGGGATAACGTAAACATGAAATCAGTTATTGACTGGTGGAAAACCCAAGACCTCCCTAACGTGGGACTCGGACAGGTCGAGGTTCGGAACAGAGATTACTAGAATGAAAGAAACAAACGGGGTTCTAGTGACCATAGGACGTGGAGGCTGGATGGTTTATCAACCCAACCAACACGACGAAACTGGAAGAGTGTCTAGGACAGGACACATTCAGGGTTACGGTGAAGACTGGAAAGAACGCATCGAACCAGGCATACCAGTCGTGGATACTAGGACCATACCAACAGACATGCTCCTGAAGTGGTCGCTTCAATCACCTCTAATTAACCCTGACTTGAAAGGGGTTCGAGGTGCAAAGGTTGAGCAAGACTTCGACGGAGTAAACAAGCACCCAAATTTTGACATGATGGCTGAAGGGCTACATCCCATGTACAAAACGATGCTAACTCTAGGTAACTTAAGCTCAGTTAGTGTAGAAGAATACGTGAAACTCGCAGAAGAATGGGGAGCAACAGTAACCTACTACGCGGAGAGCCCTGCATGAGTGTAGAGCAGAAGATCAGAAAACTGCTCAACATGAGTAAACCAGAGCCACCAGCTAACTGCTATGAGTGCCCCAATAGGTTCGGTCAATGCGCCGAGTATACAAAACTTAACCCAGGCAGTGTCGCGTCAACCGGAAAACCATACAACCGTAAGTACTGTCACTGGGGTGCAGAAAGCATACGAAAAGAAAAGGAAGAACACCGCGAGGATCGAGGCATCGACCTTCATTTTGAGAGAGAAATCTAATGAATAAAATTAGTGACGTCCCTCACTTCTGCCGGCTCATGTTAGAGCTGCATCAAGCAGGGTTCACAGATCCAATGAGAGAACTGATGATCAGCGAGAGAACGTTAGTGGTTTACTTGGCAGCCTTAGGGGAAGGTGAGTTTACCTACAAGGCCATAAAGACTGCAACAAATGTGGCTGACTCATCAATATACACTGCCTTCAAGAAGCTTAGGAAGGCTGGGTTAATCGAGTTCCTATCTTATGAGGCAGGCGGTCAAGGTCCGCGTGCTAAAGTGTGGAAGATTGTGGAGTGAGGAACTTTAATAATCAGATGACTTAAAACAGATAGACGAGGGATAGTTTATAGAGAGTCAAATCTCAAACTTGAAAAGAGCAGGTTGAATAAACTTGGAATTAAATCTATCTACGGAAGGAACTGGACTGGCAGCAGTCCTCAAAGACTACCAAAGAGTAATGGTGGCTAAACTAAGCAACGAAAAAGGTCGGGCATACAAAGGTAATTTGCTCGGGTTTAGTAGTCGTGATGTGTGGTTGCATGTGAACGAGGTTCTAGGGGGGAATCCTGAGATGAGAGACACACCTGACAGAACGACCGTTAGCAGAGCCTCAATAATCAACGGCCTCAACGGGTTAGTTGAACATGGAGCCGTGAAATACGGTGAAGTCACAGGCAAAGGAGGGCATCGTAGAATCTATTCATGGGCGTCAGACAAGACACCCGAGGAATGGTGTTACGACTTGTTCAAAGAAAGGCTGGCAACCCTACAACTAAACGGTGCTGAGTAATGCCATCACCGTATCTTAGGGGGGAGAAATTCAAGCTCATAAAGGAGGGGTAAGATGGAAACTGAAGAATGGAAACGGGTTAAGAAGAATCTCAAAAAGATGGAGTCACCAGATAATAATAGTTTTCATTCATTAGAAATGGGTTGGTTGGCTTGCGCGTTGAGGCTAATCATGGAGAAACTGGAGGGATAAGATGGAGAAAATCTGGCGTCTTCTATTCATGTTAATCATGGGGCACGCCGTCGCAGACTTCGCCCTCCAGTCACCAGCCATGGCGAAAGGAAAAAACTTCAAACGCCGCGTGGATCCTGACCTTATCCCACCTGGACAAACCTATGACCCCGCGGTCTGGGTGATGTACCTAACAGCACATACCTTGATTCACGGAGCAGCTGTGTTCATCGTGACTGGGTTAACAGGTGTTGCAGCAGCTGAGATATTATCTCATTGGCTCATCGACTTTGGGAAATGTTGTAACATCTACGGGATTCGTGTCGACCAACTACTACACATCACAATGAAAGTTATGTGGGTAATATGGGTGTTAGCATGAGTAAATGGAAATCACTGCGAACAATGTCCGTGACGTGTGTAGTGGGGGGCCTCGTCCTACTATACTCCAGCTACAAACTGAGTGAACCTAATGAGTGACTTTGTTCATTTAGTTGTGAGCTCAAAGCTCGTCACGACGTTGAAGGAACTTCTAGGTGAGAAGTATGATGAAGTTGCTCAAGATATAGACAGCTATATTGAGCGAACTATTAACGGACGAATAAAAAATATGAGTCCAGATGGTTTGCATCGTAACATGGTTGGCCTATTCCAAGTTCTATTTGACGCTGAATCCATGGATGCAGCTAACACCTTGATGAAAAAGATGGAACATAAGCTAAAAGATTGTCACCCATACAGCATCGTGGTTAACTCGAATCTAACTTTCACGGTCACAAAAGGAGATAATATTGGTGGAGATGAGTAAATGAAAGAAACAGAAACCACAGTTACCGAAGTGTTACAGCTGACGGTGACTGTTGAAAAGAAGATAAAGGATTGTATTGACCCCGAGGAATTGCGTCAAGAGATTATGTACGCCATCAATCACAAGGCAACCGAGAAGTACCCAGCACAGGCAAAGCAGAAAGGGTTCATCATTAAGGTGGGGTTAACCACAGAATGATGACGAAGAAATACAAGCCATGCGGAGCATGCGGAGGCGATTCATTTAGAATCCAGCTACCAAGTAAATCCCTGATATGTGTTGGCTGCGGAGCCAATGTAGGTTGGTATCATGACGGTGAAGTACCGCCATCCAGTGTCTTGAATGAACCTGAGTTGAAGGCAGCTTACATGGATGTATTCCAGAGGCAGCCTACTAGACAAGAGCTTCGCATCATCGAGCGTGAGGTTGGTAACGATTTCTCACGGATAGCTGAAGACATCCAGTCAGCAGTTGAGAGACTGAAGAGGAAAGGGGAGTTAACATAACCTCACCTAGCTTCAAACCAAAGGATCTACCCCCATTAGCAGGACTGGTCATACCCACGATGCTTGAAGTCATGTGCAATAAGACAGCTGAGAAACTGAAACTATTCTTTTTACTCGACGCAACAGAGAGAAGAGTACGATACATACAAGCAGGGATATCCCTCTACTTAGGTGCAGTCTGTATCTTAACCAGGCCTATCATACCACGGGTAATTATTCTAGCAGAGATGGCGATACTGATCTTCGCCCTCTTCATTACAAAGAACACAATCATAGAGTTGAAGTGGCGCATGCATGATGAAGCCTTAGCTTTCCATGAGGCATCAGCTAAAATCTATGATGAATATTATGGCATATCATTAGATGATGAACATGAACACAGTTGAAACAAGGAACAATAACAAATGCAAACCAGGTGAGGTTTATGTGTTTGTTGAGAAGCACCCCAACACACCCAAAGCTGAGGCAATAACTCTAGCGTTAGAGGTATTGAATAAGAAGTATTGGTGGGTGCACAACGAGGACTGGAAACCAGTCAAGGAGTGAATCAAAATACCAAAGATTAATGGCGAATGGCATGATGAACAGGAGATGCAAGAGAAACTGATTCGTCTATGCGGTGGCGTGAACAAGACAGAAGCACTACAACGGCTATGGAAGAACACGTATCCTCGAGGACGCACCTCTAAACAGGACGTTTTCAGAGAGGCAGCGAAGAAAGAAGGGTATAAGAAATCAGCCATTGAGTGGTTCATTATCTGCTAAAAACACCCCATAATTAACAGACATTATCTACACCAAATACCCTACCCCATTTGGTTTGATCATTTTATATGGGCTGTATCCAACAATGCTCATGATGAATCCGTTATATGTAATGGGGATTATTGACGCAGAAGGATGCTTCTACTTTAATCGAAATGGTAAGTACAACCGAATTACCTTCAACATATCCAATAACGACACAAAGATTCTGCATCTTTTCAAAGAGTTCTTTGGATTTGGTAAAATCTACAAGAGGAAAGGACGCAAGGGTTCAAAGTGGTTCATAGCAAGTAAGGCAGACCTGAAGAGATTCGTGGAGTTCATTGAAGAGTATGGCCCTCAATGCTCAGAACACCACAACCCGCTGCTTGTTAAGATGGTGAACCGCCCTCGTCATGGACATCCACCAACTACATGGGAAGAGTGGTCAACGGCAGCGAAAGCATACTACTCGAAACCAACGAACCCTTACACTCCTGAACAGATACAGCAGTTCATTGAGAAGGCAGCCGAGCTTAGAAAGACAGGGATGTATTACCAAGAGATTGCTGACGAGCTTGGTGTAAAGGCTGGTACATTACACACTTGGAGGCGCAAATATGATACCGCCTACAAACATCGACCTCTCCAACCGAGACACTAAGCAAAAGATGCTCAGTCATTTTCCATCATTTTCCACTATCAAAAGTGGCACCTGCTGAATGCGAGAAGGTGAAATGAATGGGAGGAACAACGATAACAGTATACGGAAACACCGAGGAAAAGGTCCTCGCTGAGATGAAGAAACAGATTCTAGCAGGCGTAGAGTCAGAGCTTTACCCTGATAGCGCAGCGGTTCTGATCAAAGGTGACGACATGATAGGAGATCGTGCAAAGAAGTCAAAGGCCAAGCTCTTCAACGTAACAAATGAAGGCGAGTTCACGGAGACAGAGAAAGGCAGGACTTTCCACGTGAGCATGGCAGCCAGGTTCAGCAGAGTTCCTGAGCATGGGGAGATTCTTGGCACAGTACATCTCCACACATGAGGTTGAGCACATGAAGTTACTAAGTTATCCCGGGATAGGTAGAATCCCAATGCACCTGATCGATGAAGAACACTTCACCGTGAGGGGCAAGAACTATCTAACACTGGAAGAAACTAGCCGCTTGCTAGGTGAAGGCGTCAAACATATTCAAGAGAAAGTTGACGGCAAACCATTTAGCAAAGTAGACGGTAACGCCCAACTATTCTTTGAGGACATGGAGTATCAACACACGGTACCCTACAAGACACTACCACGTAAACAATTATTACTGGATGTCTGGCACATGATCGAAGATAGATGGGCTACCGTAGACACAGGTGTTAAAACACATATTAGAAGTCGAGGGCATCACCTGGTCCACACAGTAGACATGGTAACAGAGCCCCTGAAAATGGTGGATCTCACCAAGTATCTCTCCGTGGCCTCAGTTTATGGGACTCAAAAGATAGAGGGAGTTGTCATAAAGAACTATGATCAGAACCTTTTCGGTAAGATAGTCAACCCAGAGTTCGAGGAAACAATGGATGCAAGTATTCACTGGAGTAAGAAGCCGTTAATTAAAAATGGTATCCTGTGGAATAATAGGTGAGACAGATGCCCCCGTATCCAGTAGAAGACTACGTTGCTGAGCCATGTTACACACCATGCTTATTCAACCAGGGCAACGTATGCAAAGCCCTTACTAGGTGTGGCCAGTGGAGCACCTCGAAGGCAGAGGCAGCTATAGTTGTGGAGGAAGCAAGAGGAATTGTAGAGGACGCAGAAGAAAGGAGCCGGTCAAGCTCATCAACATCAGGTTCAAGCCCTGAGTCCTGACCCATAAAAAGTAACAGGAGAAAACAAATCATGACAAAAGAAATACTTCTCCGAATATGCGAGGAAGACGAAGGATTCGCTAGAATCTGGCGATACCACGTAAAAGAGGATGTCTAGTATGCCAACTTGTAGTACCTGTGTGTATGGTTATTCTTGCAGTGTTGATGAGGAAGGTGAACGCACCCGCCCCAGAGATGACTGCTTGAAAGGAGACCACACACATTGGGAGCACGGAGATCCTATCCTGCGAAGGCGTGAACTGGAGTTCAGTGGTAAGATCAACATAGTGCTTGATGGTGAGACAGAGGTTAACCGGTTATGGGATATGGCGAAGACGCGAAAGCATCTGAACTATGTCTGCAATGAAGTTGGTGGACTTTCATACAGTGGCCCAGAACCACATAGTTTGAGAGTTGAGACTTCATACGGTCCAGCCTTTGATATCTTCTTCGAAGAGAAAGAGAAGACGATGACACACATACTCATCAAGAGATCCGCAAAACAGGATATAACAAACTGGATTGATTTCCGCGATCCAGTCACAGACTGGAGGTGATGGATTACAGATGACAGACTACCCTACAATAGCTGAGCTGAAGAGCACCATCGAGTGGGCTATCAAGCAAGGCAAAGGCAACAAGTTACTGAACGACAGAGTCTACCCCTACACATGGGGATACTACCTTCATGTGATAGAGGAACAGACGGGAGTTGTGATTGTGGCACAGACAAACGCCCAACTATTCGCTGCCCTAGCTGGAGAACCCCAACCAACAGGCGATGACCTGCCAGGCTACTGCATCGATTGGGATATCCGAAGCGACACCAGCGGAAACTACTGCACCTTCAGAAAGAAAGGAAGCAGAGAACGAGAAATGATGATGGGTTCAGTAGAGTTCAGCACACCCGAAGAGGGAGCACAGATCTGGCTTGAACAAATCAAAGACAGGGTCCCTAAAGGATTATGGAACCGCCTGCCTGACGTTTCATTCAAAGATAGTACCTTCGAGGAAGCACCTGACCACAAGATCATACCCATGCCAACGATACATCCATGGTTCTGGATACATGGGGTAGATGATGCCTACCCTGTGCCGGGAGATGTTGTGAAGATAACTAACTGGAAGAACCGAGCAAACATCTATCCTCATTCGGTTGGAGTTATCGAAGGTGCGGTCGGAGTTGCACGTAATAGATACCAAGTAACCTTCAACGCCACCACTTGCTGGCAAGAGGAAGGAACAGACACACCATCCATCAGTTGTAGCGGTGGTCCAGGTATGTACCTTGATGCAGACAGGTTGAAACCAACAGGTGAAACGATGCAGATAAACACATGGTATTTCCCGAACAACTTCTGGGGTGCAGGTCTAGGACAGAACAAGCGAAGAACAGTGAGAGTCTACGAGGTGACACTGAATTGAGAAACAAGGAGAACCCAGATAACATTGTATACGCCTGCTCTGATTGCTCCAAAGCAATGTACCCTAGAGCGGGAACATTTACACCCGATGAGATACGAGCAGCTACCCACATCAAAGCAAACTTCGAAGGCGAACATATGTGGATAACGGTTACCAATGTCACTGATCAAGGTGTAAACGGCACAGTAGATAACGAACCAGTACGTCCCCGCTCACCAAAGTATGGTGCAAAAGTGTTCATAGTATTCAGCAAAATAGAGGACATAGCATGACATGGTTTGATACCGTCATCAACCGCGACAACGAAACCAACGGAGATCTGCTACTCAAAGAACTGGAGAAGCTCAACAATAACCTCGAAGAGTTGAAGAAACTAAACGACGTTAAGGTTCCTATCATGGTTCGTGCCATGTATCAGCTGAGCCTCAAGATTGAGAGACATATCAAACTAGGGCCGCGATAACATGGAAGGCAAAACAGTAGCCAAAGTAACTAAGAAAAACGTCACAGAACCTGGTCCGTGGGGTGAGATATATGATAGCCTCACGATTCAATTCACCGATGGAACCAAGGCCACCTATAGGTCACAGTTCTGCGGTCAAAATCACACGGAAATATTCAAGGAAGATAATCCATAATGATGGAAAATAAATTCATGGGAGCCAACTTTCAGCTGGCTAACAAAAAAGGGGATATCGTCTTCGAGATGAAGAGGAAGGAACCACTAAGACCAGACGGAACGAAAGATTGTTACTACATCTTTCAGATCCACAGAGAACATATGACTGAGGAAGAAGCCCTCGAGTTCGATAAGGTATTCAACGAGAAGATACTGCCCTCTGCTAAACTCATGAACATCGGCATGTTCGCTTACACTGAGATAGCTGAACGAGCCAACGAACAAATGAAGAAGCAACACGACGCAGGCAACACACTAGGAGAAGAACAGGTTGATGTGTCAATAGAGATATTCAACTACGCTACTGAAGAGGTGGGTAAATTAGTTGTTGGGTTAAGCACGAAACAAATCAAGGACGAGGCAGACGACTAATGAAAAAAAGATATACGTTGACGATTATATTACAACTGATCTGGTGGGTTTCTGTTATCGCATTTTTTGTATATTATATAAGACACGGATACCCCGCGTTTCCTATCTAAACTCGAAAGTGGTGTAAAGGGGGCATCGGTAAAAGTCCGGATGGCAACAGCCACGCAGGTGACACACCTCTTTGGGTGGTACACTCGTGCACGAGTAGCCACCGAGAAGCAAACCTTCACCGCCGAGAAACGGAGGACAAACTATGACATATCAATTAGCAATGGACAAGTCAATCGATAGATTTCAGCGACTCATAGAGAAAGGTCTACCTGGAGATCTTAAACCAGAACTCGATAAGACTCTGAAGAATCTAAGGGCACTATCTAAAGCAGCAGCTGAGCACACACCCAAACCAAAATGGGATCCTTAACTTTTTTTGTATAGCAGAGTCACGCTCTGCCACCTTGCCCTAATATAATCAAGGTGAAAACATGAAAGATAAACCAGTACCAACGGGACCAGCTTTGGGGTGTTTCTTTTGGATTGAGGGAAAATGTCAGTACCAAGCCATGATTAAGAAACCCACTGATCCCTGCCCCTTTCTAAAGGAAGAGAGCTGCACCGCTGAGACAAAAGAAGATTTCGCTCAGGTGATAGCAAAGTATCAACAGGAGATCTGATTCTACTATGCCAAATATAATCTGCGGTAAATGTAAAGTGAAGATGCAGAAGGAGAAAAGTGGTTTGAAGATCAAGCTACCTAACGACTACTGCCGATACGGAGACTTATTCAGGTGCTCGATCTGTGGAACAGAAGTAATCGGGGACCTAGGTAAAGCTCACCCAGACCAAAACCCTGACAGGTTTGACTTCGAACTGAAACGGAGAGACCAGCAATTATAGTGATGTCACGACAAGAGTGGATTGCTCAAGGCGAGAAACTCTTTGGAGAAGACAAAACCAAGTGGATGTTTGTCTGTTCAAGTGGTAGCTGCCAACGGGTTCAGTCATATGAATCCATCATGGAACAGAAAAAGAGGGGTGAACACCCCCAGAGATATGGGAATGTATGGCCTGAATATATCAGGGTAGAGTCAACATGTTTCAGCCCGACCTGTAACTGGGTTGCTGGTGGATTATTCACATCAGGTAAACTGATAGTAGTTGACCCCGAGAAGCCACATGACAGGCAGACTGGAGACAACTGTTACCACGTGTTCTGGTTTGAAGGCGAGGAAGCATGACACCGGGTTGGCAGAAACTACTTGAGCAACTGGAACCAGTGTCTCAGAGCCACAAGCTAAGTGACAAAATCTATAACATGTTACGCAAAGCAGTTGACTTCACACCCGATACAGTTGACGAGTTCAAGGAAGAACAACACGTACTTAACCAGATCCTTCTCGCCCACATAGATTTCAGAGAAGACCCACAGCATGGAAATTTCGGTGATATGTTCGGCAGATATATGGAGGAAACTAAACAGACCAGTGAAAGAACAGGCCAGTTCTTCACACCAATGAACGTGGTTAAGATGATGACTAAAATCTCTATGAGTGAACTTACACATGACACCCCAATACAATACTGTAGCGACCCAGCTGCAGGCTGTGGGAGAATGATGCTCAAAACGGCTGAGCATTATCAGGAAACACTTGGGTACTATAATTTTCTGTTCAATAACGTGGACATCGACAAACGCATGTATACTTACTGCACTATGAACGCGATTCTATACAGTATCCCAAGCGTGAATATCTGGGGTAACAGTATCAGCAACGAGTACTGGGAAGGATTCGTTGTGTTGAAGCCAATAGGGTTGCCTACTCAATGGCATTACCTGGACAAAGAAAAAGTCCAAGCGTTTAGGATGGAGTTCAAACGGAAGAAGCAGGGGCTTGACAATTTCATAGAGGGAGACATAGCTGAACCGAAAGCTAAGAGAGAACGCCCAAGGAATTACAAAGCGAAGCCAGTCCAGAAAGGGTTATTCAGGTAAGAAGTAATGAAAGGATTCATAACAACATGAAGAGAAGAAGCGAAGAATTTGAAGCAATCAGAACAGTCGTCTACGATATGAAGAAACCAATGCCCTCTTCAGAGATCGCGGATGAAGCATCAAAGATATGCGGCAGCCTTGTTACCGTAGCGGTAGCAGGCCAGATTCTAGGAGAGTTACGTAAAGCAAAATTAATTATTAAAATAATTGTACCAAAGATATCTGATTACTGGTTTACTTCATTCAAAAGAATGCCACCCGAGTTCGCTACTCGGCGCCTGGAAACATGAGAACAGGTGGACAAATTGAATGTAAAAGAAAGGGTGACACAATGAGACTTGCTTTCCCAGATAGAGCGGGATATGTACAGTGTCCTCAATGTAAGACACGGTATAAACCAGACCTCGAGTTCCCAGCCATGGATGATAACAGGTCAATACAGAGTATCTACCCTGACTCTGAACCGTATCAAAGAGAACAGTTGATGACAGGGTATTGTTCAGACAAATGCTTCGATGAAGCACTAGGAGTTGAAGGCCACATCTACACTAAGGGAAAACGATTCATCTTAACTACCACGGGTAGCAGACGAGCGTTATTCCCGGCACCACCACCATGAGACAGAGGATGAGGATTGAAATGCCACAGTATGAAGCAACATTAAAAGTTAGATTTACAGCAGACAGCATCGAAAACGCTGGTAAAGAACTATGGTGTGTGAAGATGGACTCCGCAAACACAGAGGTAGTATGTATCCAGAAGGTTGAGGACTAATGACGGTAGAGATTGAGAACATGAATTTGACTCTTCAGTTAAGAGAAGAATATGAAACACGACTCACCTTCGAGAAGGTGCTACATAAACCTACAAAAGTAGACGTCGAATGGGATGGCGAAGAATGGGTGCTCACAGAAACCCTAGAAGAAGAAGAAGCAGGCCGAACAGTGATGCGACAAGAGGTAATAGCCACAGGTCACAACGACCCAACTTTCGCGTCATTCGAGGAAGCCGTCCTCAAACTGAATTATGTGTCAACGAAACTTGACTTAGCCACATTGAAGCTAATAGCAAAGGCGTTTGCTCACGGCTTCGAGCAACCAGGGAACACGTTATCCCCCATGGCTAGAAGGGAGATTGTCGATGAGTTTGCACATTCGATGAACCGTAAGAAGCTCATCGATAATGATGATATCGGCACATTCACAGCTGACATACTAGCTGAATTAAAGTCGAGTTAATCACGATGAAAAAAGAAATCCCAGTGTACCAGAGGGAGTATGAGTGTGAAGGATGTGACTCCAAAGGACACCTTCAGACTACACATGAACCAAAAGTGTGCCCCGTCTGTGGATCCATCGAAGCCGAGATATGGGAAACCAACTTCATTCTTTTGAATGAACTCCCTGAACCTAAAGTAGTGGAGAAGATAATCTACCGCACCTCTGAGGAACTCCCTGAACCTAAAGTAGTGGAGAAGATAGTCGAGAAAATAGTCTATCGCTCCCCTGAGAAAGATCAAAGGTTCGGGTACAGAGGACCAGGAACAGCCCGAACAACTGGACACCGAGGCGTAAAGAAAGGCACCACCCACAAGATAGTGAACAGCCCCCCAATAGTAACCAGCGTCAAGAAGGACAACGAACGCCGAATCTACACAGTTGACTGCGGATACACTGGGATAAGATCCACCATCGTATGGCATCTAAACACGTGGCATAACATGACGCTCAAAGAAGCGAAGGACATCTGTAAGATAGGAAACCATGAGTCAGTTGAGCTAAGCACAGCTCCGCCTGTCTGCAGTAACATAGGAGCTTACCCAGTAACCGCTGAGATTCTTGGCTATAAACTAGATCCAGGGGATGTGCGAAGATACAGGTTCAGAATTAAGGAGTGTGGATATGAGGGGCTGAGATCCAGCACGTTGAAGCACCTTGTGGTTCATCACGGCTACACTAGAGAAGACGCGAGGAATGTGGTTGGTATTCAGAAGAAGAACGTGGATATAACTAACATAGATGTGAGGCTAGAAGTTCACCGGTTTAAGAAACCGATCCAATACAAGCCCCGAGTTGAAAGAGAGGAAGTAGTCAAACAGAAACCCCCGAGGAAGAAATATGAGTACGCTAAGAAACAGCCTGGACCGAAAAAAGGAATGGGTTTCATCCGAGTTGACAGCCTCTACACGCAGCATACTAGACCAGAAAAGATAGAGATTGTAGATGTAGAGTACAGGCAAGACAACACAAATCGACGTGAACGAGGATTAAGACCCTACCTAGTTTTGAATTGTGGATATAAAGGCGTCAACAACTACTGCCCTATGCATATACACAGGATTCATGGAGTGCCATTAGAGGAAGCGAAGGCGTTATGCACCATGAAAAACGTGCATGAAGCAATGGCAGCGAAAGGAAAAACAGAGTACAGGACGGTATACATTGAATCAAAAATTAAAGCAAGACGAGCGGAGTGAGCCCTATATTTGTTCCTTCTGTGGTTCAGAACGAAAACGGTTGACCATTTGGCAGCACAGGAAAACAGGGGAGAAACTATACCTCTGTTTCCTTGGGTGTCAAAACTTTCCCGAACCCTACAGAGACAGTGAATCAGGGCCAGATAACTGGAAGAGGATAGATCCATGGCAGAACTACAAGAAGCAATTTCCCAAGTTAAGAGGGAAATCCAGAAACATTACCGAGAACATCCACCAGCAGACGTTAAGTTAGAGCGACTGAAGCTGCAAGCCTTCGCCCTTCTCTACATTGAAAGTCCTCGAGCTGCACATAACTTCTGGGTTCATTACAGTAAACCCGTTGAGGATGTGGAGATCGAGAAGATACGGCTCCAAGCATTGTGCCTACGTGAACTCGACAAGGATAGGGTTAAGAAAACCTTTCTGCCGAAACCTGAACTGGGGGTTACGAACCTCACTGGAGAAGTCATACCTGAACCAGTGACTAGGAGAATGTATACTACAGTACACAGTGACGTTATCGAGACAGATCTGTTCGGTAAGAAGCTGCCCCCTAAGGAGAGAAAGAAACTCATCTCAGTCAAGGAGACAAAGGAGTACGCCAGGATGCAGAGCGGAATCATCACCATGTTTGAGAAAGCCGAGTGTTATGGCCACCCTGTAGATGCAATCAATTATTGGCTCAATAAGAGAGGCAGACGCACAGCTTTCGGTGACTTCATTGGGTTTGTCTACGGGGCATTCCCGGTACCATGTGTAGTAGCACAAGCCGTCAGAGTCATGTTTTCTTTCACAGTCAAGGAACCTCACATAGAGGCGAGGAAGGCACATAAGCGGAATCTGAAGCGGTTGAAAATCAAACCATACCAGTATAGGGATCTGCTGGAAGGCAACACGTTAACAGATTTCGTGACACGAGAAGCGGAAGTCACGAAGTGGAAGAAGGAGAACCCTGATGTGTGGTATGAAATCAAGTTAGCAGGGATAAAGAATCGGTCAGCTAGAAAGGAAGCAAGGAAGAAACGAGATGAAGGTATATAATAGAAAAAAATAGACGGTGTCATAATCCCATAATAATTAGAGTAAGCCTGAGTTCTTATGATTACCATTTTTACATCCAGAACCAAACGAAGCTAACGTAACAGAGTTGCCACGTTTAATACAATAACTCCTGTGGTCGACGGCTCAACACCGACCCCGATCCAAGCGGGTAATCAATACCGCAGGACAACAGAATATGTCTACACAACCCCAAATTAAAGGAGTGTCCATCGTAGTTGATGGACTTGAATATATTTCCATTAAGACTAAGAAAATATCAGCTGCTTTCATTGCGCCTCAACCAGAGGTCGTGAATGGAATGTATACCGATGAGAAGAAAACAAAAATAGAGATCGTGAAATCTTCTACGAAACCAGTGTTCCAAGAGGATTCGGTTCCTAAAATCATTGCCATGATGAAAGACAACGGATTCACAGCAGAGGATTTGTTCCCCGATAGAGAGGACCCCGACGCTGTTCTAGTCAGTATGACGATGGCGGTGGCTCAGGGCTTAGCAGAGTTCCCGTTAAGCACATACAGCAAGATCTACACAACTCTCGGTGGAGATGAAATTCCTAAATCATCTGTGAAGAAGTTCATGGTGCAGGCAGGAGAAGGAGAAGCAGACTCGTTAGTTGAGTTCCCTGTGCTCTCAAAGACCAGGATCTTCAACGCCAACGATTCCACTGTTCAGCCACGCATCTATTGGGATGAGATGCTTAGGGCAGGCGACAAGGTGTATGAAGTCTACGCCGATAGCAAGCAGCCAGGAGCCCGTCATGGTTTATACAAACTTGCCAAACGGATGGAGGCATGGGAGTATACAGACCCTAAACACCCTAAGGTTGGAAAGACTGAGGAAGTGATGATGGTTGTTGAACCAGTGGTTCTGACCGGAGGAAGCACACAGGAGTACATCGCGTTGATTGCTCCTAAGAGAATCATCACAGTCGACGGCGAAGAAAAGTTTGTGTTCATCATGAAGATGTGCCAGAGCAACGTAGCTTACCAGAACTCGATGGATGTTCCATTAGAAGGAGAGACCCCGCTACCAGCACAGGTGCAGAAACCGATTAGAATGAGCGCATTCGGAGCGTTGTTAGCTCAGGTTAAGAATGGTTAGTGGGTTGGGCTGAACTTCAATGGTCGCAAAACCGTTAAACCCAATCCCACCCACTTATACCTAGCGGCTCACTTTATTTAAATGAACTTCAATGGAAGCATTACGCACTTGTAGAGTGTGTGGCTTAAAAGCATCATATAGATAATCGGATATGATCGCCAAAGGTATCGCCCGTCAAAGGGCTAACCCGAACTAAGCGGGTATACCGCAGGAATATGCAAATGAAAAAATTAGGTGGCGGCTAAGTAATGGCTAAAGAAATAGTGATGCTGGCCAAGAAGGGAAGTGACGCACTTCTCAACAACCCCAACTATGCCGGCGAACTGAAAGTTGAATGACATTGGAAACATCCAACCGTCGCATTGGATTCCAACCGTCGCAACCAGTAAACTGGACGGCACAAGAGGGAAGTTGATCAAGTCACTTGAAGGCATCAGCATCATCAACAAGAATGGTGTTGACTACACGGTAAGGCTGCCTGAGATTATCAGAGCAGCTAGAGAGTTGTCGGGTAACTTCGTGATGGATATGGAGATATGTTACTTCGAGGATGGACGTAGCCTGTTCGGAGGGTCACAGCGTAGATGCTCATCTACAACTCCTAACACGATCCTCATGAACAGCGCCATGTTCCCTGTGAAAGGAATGATGTTTGATCTCATGGAGCTTGAAGGGAAAGGCATCGAGCATTACCCATGGGAGAAGCGAAAGGCGTTGCTTAAGCAGATCATCAAGGACACGCCCCAAGAGGCTATCATGTATCTACCCCACAAGATAGAGGGTAAATCTGAGTTCTTTGATAAGGTAACGGCTCGAGGTGAGGAAGGTTTAATTCTGAAACATCTCGGCAGCCACTACGAATACAGAAGAAGTCCATCATGGGTGAAGATAAAGAAGTGGGACTTCGACAGGGCAAGGGTTGTTGGATACACGGAAGGCGGAGGGGATCGATCTACGACATTCGGGTCCCTCATCATGGCCATCCCTGACAGCCGCGGATACCTCACATATAGGGGCAAGGTGGGAACAGGGTTCAACCACGCTGAGATAAAGAGAATCTATGAGATTCTTCAAGCATCTGAAACCGATAAGCAGATGGTCACTCATAAGAATCTTGACTCAGATATTACGTGGGTAGATACATCCCTCGAAATAACGATGAAGTATTACGAGATCACCAAAGACGGGGTGGCTAGGTTCCCGTCAGTCCTGAAACTTGATGAAGTCAACCAGATACACTTCGATGGTAGCACCATCTCAGGTAAGGTGAAGCCTAGCAGCTTGTTCTCTTTTTTGAATGAGGTAAAGAAGTCATAAGCATCTCAGATTATTACGGGGGTCAAACCCCAATCCGATTCAAGCGGAGGAAAAATAACTGAAAAAAGAGTTAGTAGGTGAAATTGTAGAGAAGCCTCGTGGATCGAATTACTTCAGTCTGGAAGCAGATGAGAGGATACGGGAAGTTATTCGTGGAGTACGGCAGGCACATATAGACGGTAAGCCGCTCCCGACTTTCTACGCGACTATCGAGGAAGCCTATGATAAGATGTTTGACATCCTTGACAAAGCTGTGGAGGAACACTGCAATGATTGTGAGCATGAAAACAACTGTGGTGGACCAGTTGAGTGGGAGGATCTGGATTGAGTAAACCGAAAGGAAAGCCCTTGAGCAAATACGGATTAGCTTACCGAGGCGAGGCCTGTGTACTAACAGTTGACCCTATGAGTGACGAGGTAGTTGATCTTTATCTTCCCGACACAGAACTATGGAACCATCTTCTGAAGAGGTTTGGCGGTAACAAGATGATGGTCACGCTTCGAGCACCTCATGACTACAAACGGGGGCTACGAATGCCACCTGCTGCAATCATTGAGAGAATCGTTACTTGGGATAAAGAGGACGGCACAGCACAGGGATTGAAGGAAATCGCAGACGAGGTTCTTGACGATGAGCGACGTGACTAGACTAGGCAAGACCAGAATCCGGATGAGCACCGGAGATACTGTGTGTTACTATTGCCATGACCCAATCAAGGAAGGGAAACTGGAGGTAGTAACTGAACACGATATCCACTACCATCTATTGGGCGGTCATCAATGTGAGGGGTGGATCTTCCATGAATGGAACTTCATCACATCCCTACTCTTCCAACTTGCAGACATCGGCGGAGATGACTACACTGACACAATCAGAATGCTCATCTCACTATGGGAGGAAGACGAGTCCTGAATGAATGCTACTATGAGGATCCATTGCTTTGTACTGATGAATTGTGGCAATGCAAAACTTGTAACGAATGGTTCTGTTCGTTTCACTGGCATTCAACAGAACTAGGCCACAACGTAGAGTGCGTTGCTTGTGAAAGAGAAAGGAAGTTGAAACAATGACTCTTGTGAAGATATCACTCAGTAACGTCGAGATCCTGAACAGAGAGGAAGTCATCAAAGACCTACAAGAAGGCAAAAACCCCCACCTAATTCTGAAACCTAAATGGTATGCAGAGTTCGCAACGATAGGTTATATCATCAGTGTCCCGGGGTGGACGCTTGAAGACTTCAAAGCAAACGATGCGGTGCAATCTCAGGGTGTGTTCATGGATAGGGATGGAGACATAACATTTGAGGAAGAGAACTTTGAGTGACGTAAATTATATCGACAATATACCCGACGGCAAACTCCGTGCCTTTGCTCAGAGTATTCACCTCCGTTTAGAGAAGTCACAAGATAAGCGTTCAGATCTTCTTAAGACAATTACCAAGTTGAGGCGTGAGCTTGAAATCCCTGAAGATGGTTTCCGTTTCCATGACATACCTAGCTTGAACCTCATTATATTCGATAAGGATGGACGACCAACATGTGAAGAACATGGCGTCATGAATCGATATGAGAACACGATATATCGTTGTGTGACGTGCGGTGTAGCCATCAATATGAAAAACAGGAGAGCAATAGTAATTTGACTAACCCCGACTACTTCAAAATATACTTGGAGAAATCCAAGAAACATAAATTCAGACCAGATGCGGTCCAAGAAATCATCAGATATCTACTGGTGTGTGGCCACATCGAGCTAACAGATGAACATCTAGCCATGATGGGTGACAAAGAGTTCCATCTAGGCGCGGAACATGTACCTGAAAAGTTCAGGACTCAAGCGGTAGAACTCTACGAGAGAGACCCATGGGCGGGTGAATACTACGAGGAACATGAGGTTAAACAAATCGACGTCGAGAACTATGAACTTGAAAGTGTTAGGTTCAAGGAAGGTAAGTTGATCGAGTTCCGTATGGCAGTCACCAGAAACATACAGGTAATCACCACCTTTGATTACGAGGTTAAACCTGACCCTGAACTTGTCCCCTACTATGAGTGCTTCCGAGACATGCATCCAGGGAACAGAGTGAAACAGGAGTGGGAGAAAGCTAACACCTGCCCACATTGTGGCTACGTTGCTGAGGAAAGAGAAGGCTGCTCCGAGATGTACCCGGATGGATCATGTCAGATTATGCTCAGCGGTAACGGGGAAAACGGATCCTGCTGCGGTAAACCATACTACGTGGTTAAACCCAAGGTGAAATGAAATGGTTGAATATGTAATAATAGAATTAACAGGCGGCGATGGCTGCTTAGCCTGTCCCAATAGTTACGGCGCGATTTTCTTCGGCAAGCAGTATCACGCCTGCAAACACGCCGACAAACAGAGTGAGGCAGCCCACGCAGCAAGGAGAACCCCACAATGACACTAACTTACTATGGCACCAAAACACCGTTGAAGCCAACAAAACAGAAAATCGTTGAAGTCACACCTCACCCATGCGAGGGAGATGACAGCGTTTACACCATCCATAACACCACATCAGAGGCAGCCGTTGATATCGCACATAAATTTGCTATCCTAAAGGGCATAGAGTGGTATGATTGGGATGACACCAACAACACCGATCCAAAGGAGCTGCCAGCGTATAGTTACATGGAAGGCGCTTTCTATGAGGTCATACAGAGACAGCACGATGTTTATCATATCCACAGCGACGTTGAAAAACTCCGTGGATTAATGAAGCTCAAGACACTGGCACCCCTACACCTCATTGACAAGCCATATGCTGAATCGGTCTGGCATCATGACACCTATTACAGACACTACACCATGAAGTTAACCCTCAGAGGCATAGGTATGATGACCTGCATCCAGACCTGCGGTAGATGTACCCATAGCGACATCAAGATAGAAGAACACACCATTGATTATATTGTCGTTGGCTCACGCCCTAACGGCGAAGCATGCGAAGAAGTAGGTGTTATCGGCACCAGTGAAGAAGATGCCATCGAGAGCGCCAAAGATATTTTGATCGTCAACAATGGATATGATCGAGCCGGAGTTGAGGCGCTTGACTACGTGGTCAGTGTGGACTCATTACAAGAATGTGAATGTCAAATATGTAAGGAGAAAAGAAAATGACATCTAATAATGAGATCTCCGAAGAGAGGGAAGCGAAAGTAAAATCGTTCCTAGACCGGCTTCTAAAAACTTGTAGGTTATCCAAGTATTGCATAGTGGTGGCGGTAAAAGGTCACGCTGGTGATGATTGGGCGGCATATGTAGGAGCAGTGGAGGGACGGAACCGAGAGACAGATCTCTACCACGCTTACTCTAAAGGAGACAAGATACTGTACGAATATGCTAACAAGTTGTTCCCACATATCGTAAAACAATACAGGTGGAGCTAAGATGACTCACGGGGGGTTAGTGGTTCAGTGTCGTACTTGTGGGCTGTCTTGGAGTGAGGTGAATCTACAGGGTGTTAGACTGCACATCATGGGAGGAATTTAAGAAACAATGAGTCACGCAGACACATTAAAGTCATGCTCACGTGAGCTTCTGATAAAATTCGAGAAGTATTACCCAAAGGAATACGCAGAGCTCACCGACGAGAGAGTCCTCGTGCGCGTCGATGCATTCAGGTGGCTTGATTGTTTCAAGTTGGGGTGGGATAGATGAGCAACCAATGGGAGATCATAGATGATAACGGAACCCTCTACTCAGGTTCAGAGAACGGGATGCGGGACCTGTGGACAGGAAACCAAGATTACATCTACACAGCAAACAAAGTAAAGGGGGATCTCAGACTCGTAGAAATACATGGAGTGAAGCGATAATGCCGTATCAAGCAGATCGATGTCCTCACATCGGGACCTACCGTATGAAGCGACAAAGTATTCCAAGAATAAGCCTCAAAATCGCTGGTGGTGCCTACTGTATCACGGTATGCGCGGAGTGCTATGAAGTTTTACGGAACGGTGGCAAAGTTGTGATCAAGATTGTTAAGCGGAATCAGGAGAAGTATTACGCGATACGGAAGGCTCAGAGCCAAACGAGTAACATGTTCTTCGAAGTATGTACCCGGTTAATGACGGACGAGGAAATATCGGCGGAGGTTATTCAGGTGGAGGAGGTGAATGAGGAAACAAAGAAATGAGAAAAATAACTTTAAACGGAAACACATACGAAATCACATACATCAGACAAGTACCAGCATCTCATTTTTATGAAGTTAAATTGGTATCAGGGAAGTGGGATACCAATGACGATTTGATAACCATGTGTGATAACTCTTCAGGAGTATCAGAGTGGGGAGAACCAAACATGAATCCATGTCATTTCGGCGGCAGAGTAAAGAATGTTAATCTTAATCTAAACGAGGTTGTTGTCTACTTTGATTAATATTTTTGTGTTATTCAGAACAGGGAAGTGACTGTCTATTATTAACCAAATTCTCCACGGCGACTGCTTAGAGATACTACCAACCCTTTCACCGTCATCAGTGGATCTCATCCTCTGTGACCTACCATACGGTACAACTCAGAATAGGGAGGATATCCCCATAAATCTAGAGAGATTATGGGTTCAATATAAGAGAGTAATTAGGCCAGGTGGAAACATTGTGTTAACCGCGCAGAAGCCTTTCTCCTTAGACTTGATTGAGTCTAATAGGCCGTGGTATCGATACGATTTGATTTGGGATAAGGTGTTAATCACAGGGTTCTTGAACGCTAACAAGCGTCCTCTACGTCGACATGAAGAGATTCTAATCTTCTACGAGAAATTCAAAACCTATAACCCTCAGAAGAAAAGAGGCGCAACTAATCACAGCATAGGGAAAGGGAGAAAGAAGAACCAAAACTATGGAAAGATCATCGATGTTCCACAAGATTTCACTGGGTTGAAGCATCCCACCTCTATCCTCAGGTACAGTAAACCGCATTCATCAGCTGCCATTCATCCCACGGAGAAACCAGTGGGACTGTTTGAAGAGTTAGTAAGGACATATTCAAACAAAGGAGACACTGTGTTGGATAACTGCATCGGGTCAGGCACAACCGCTGTGGCCTGCATAAGATCGAGTCGTAACTTTATTGGGATAGATATCTCAAAGAAATGGGTAGATGTCTCCATAGGGAGAATTAAGGACATAGAAGGTTCAACCCTTCTCATCTGAAACAAGCAGATGAAAAATGTCAGAAACAACAATACCAAAGCCTGGTTCTAAACTCAGTTTAAAGAACCTGGTAGATCCTAATGTTGTGTTGCATCCCACCATAAGCAAGTGGAGGGACTCATACACCTTCGATCCTTTACTCTACAATAGTTTAGAGGATGGCCAAATAGGAGCTACAGTGTTCAGACAACTAGGTGAGAAATATGAACTATTGGCTGGCTGCAGAAGATACCTTCACCAGAAAGTGAGAGGCGTATCTTGGGATGACTTGAATAAAGATATCCGTGAAAACGTATCAGACCGTGAAGCCCTGATTATAGCGGCTTCAGAGAACATCTTCCGGAAAGACTTCAACCCATGGGAGGAAGCGAGAGTCATCAATGACCTGCTGATGATTGGCAAGATGAAGGTGAAAGAGGTAGCGAAGATGCTAGGAAAAAGCGAAGCATTCGTCACCAATCGAAGAACGTTACTTAGCCTATCTATGAAGATACAGAAACGCTTCGAGAAAAGCAATATCCCCATCGGGTACGCGGTGTCTGTTAAGAAACTAAACAAGTTCCCTGAACAGCAATCAGATTTGCTATCTAAAATCGTGGAAGGAAAACGTAGTAGTTACAACGGCATCCACAAGATAGAGGAAGCAGAGAACTTCGTCACGACGCTACTTGACGCAGTCAAGGAACATGAAGCGTTGCTGAAAGCATATGGGGCATGTCCAGCATGTGGAAGCAAGGACATCAGCAAGTCTCGTTACGGTGACGGCAACAGGTTAGCGTGTGGCAAATGTGATCATAGTTGGCATAAAGGCACGAAAGAGCCATGGAAACTCTACGAGCTGAAGCAGACAGCTAAAGAGATGGGGTTCGAGGTAGACATCGATGAGAAACTGACGCTGACCCCACAGGATATTGCGAGGGTTCAGAGGAAGCAGAATGAGGAACGAGAGGCCATAGAGAAGAAAGCCGCCGAGTTCCCTGAGAAGTTCAGATCCCCAGTCTTAATTGAGGAACTCATCATACCTTTGATTCCAGGTAACGTCCAGACGATATCCGTTAGAGGTAACAATATTGAGATCGAGTTAATCGAGGACACAGAGATGCACTTCACGGCATCGAAGAAGGACTACAAGACAGGCGAAAAAGGCAGGATCGAGGTAGGATATGGTCTGGGAAGCATCAGTTCTCAGGAGATGTCCAAGAAGATCCATGGAATCCTAGCTGAGATACAGAAGGCTACCTCTTCCTAATGAAGAGAAGAAGCGCGGTGGAAACATGAGAACAGGTGGACAAATTGAATGAAAAAGAAATAGTAATCGGTGTGATATATGCGGGCATCGAACAGAGCTCGTATAGAAGTCAGCTGGTTTACACTCAAGTAACCACTGGTGGTGTAGCCAGTAGAGACTCGTGTATCCGAGGGGCATACAAGAACGGAGCCAACGCGGCGCATGTGTACCCAAAGAGCATGGTTGATCACATCTCGTTGCTGACGGAGCTAGGCAGCCAAAATACGCTGAGCATAGGCGAGATCAAAGCCAAGCTCGGCATGTTCGAGTTTGTCTTCGAGGAAACAGGGGTAGACGCAGGGATGATTGTGATTGCAGATCCCACCCACTACGATTGGGGAAGCAAAGAGGAGATGATCGCAGCAACAGGCGCGAACCCAACGCATATCCAATCAGTTGATAACGGAACCTATGAGGCCACGTGGATCATGCCCAATTGGCTAGGCACACTAGAAGAGAACGAGAAGCCAACAACACAGATGTTGAAGGTGACGTCCGGGGAGATCTGGATATCAGATCCATGCTATGTTGTCAGAGACAGCAAGTGGCAAGCCTACCTGGACAAGTTCGAGTACGGTGATAAGATGCCTGAGGGTGTTATCTGTATCAACACAGGTGGCGACGGTAGCTTCACGGTGAACCTGAAACTAGTCAGGCGGGCAGATCTTTCAGGGTGAAAACAACATAGCACGCGCTACTTCGGTGACGAACAACGCAAACTGTGGTATGCTGCTCTCGGATGGAACTAACCCAGATTTTTGGAGGGATCAAACCCTCATCACCAATCAAGGGTGAGACAAAGTATCTGATGATAATAAGAAAGGCATAGACCGTGACTGGCTCCTTGAATTAGCCAAGGACAAACTCGAGAAGCCCCAAGAATTAACCTCTCAGGAGATAGAAGAAATGGGTCCAGCAAAACCCACCTCAAGGCTCCAAGGATATATTCAGGACATCTTTGAAGGATTGAATGAATTAGCCAACGCTAAACAGGTTACAATGGTTGATGATGGCCGGGGTAACATAGATGTCGTTAACCTACCTTCTCAGGATTTCTTCGATAAATGGTATGAGAACAGCGGTATCGCGGAGTATACCCAAGCGTATAAGTTGATGTTACAGCTTAACTCGATGGCTTCAGCAGCAGGAGTATCCGCACATGCTGGATATGGGGAAGATTCTTTCCAAGATATTCTCAGAGATTTAGCGGCTAAAGTCGCTGAGGAACCTGAGGTTGTGTATATTATTGGTGAATCAATTAACACTCATTATCCTGGCTTAGCTGCTCTCCCGATAAGGGGCTCAGCGGAGGGATACAATGAATCAGAGATTGATGCATACAATGATCAGGTGAACACCCTTAGGTTGCAGATTGAAGAGAACGTGGATACCTTCACGGAGGAACTGCAACTCATAGAGGAAGCAGAGAAAACCGAGTTTGAATCAATCGCAGAGCAGCTTAACAAAATCGTGATCTTCGGTGTAGCAAACTGGTTACTGATGCTCTACAGCGTCATGTCACCTTACGCGCCAAGAGTGTTGATCAACGGGTTACTGCATAGGGCTAACGCACATACGATGCTCGCAGGTGACATCTCTACGGCGAAGTCACAGATCTTGCAGATACTCTACCGTATAGCCCCGAAGATATTACCAGTCGATGAGACCACGAAGGCTTCACTTGAAGGCGTGGCTAAGGCTGGTGCTGACACTATCTCAGATGGTGTTCTCGATATGGCTAACGACGGCAATATCGCGGTTGAAGAGTTCACTAAGAAGTTCGCTGGGATGCCGTTATTCAGGAGAGCTATGGACTGTAAAAATATCACCATCTACAAAGGTGGGATGGATAAAACGATTGACGTAAACACCAGTATGATAGTAGCGTGTAACCCAGACCAAGATTTCTTCCAAGAGGAAACCACGTTTAGAAGCCAACTGAGTTTCAAAGAAGGTATCCTCAGCAGGTTCGACATACTAATCCCATTGATGAACCTACCAGTCAAGAATGAAATCATCTTGGAAAAGATGAAACTGTTTGGAACAGATAACCGATCAGTAGATTTTGAAAGGATACACCGAGGGTTGAAAACACTTCAAGTAGGGATGGTTACTCTGAAAGGTGTCATCGTCAATGAGGAACAACAGGAAACTCTGAAAGCAGCTTATCGACATCAGAACGATAAAGATAAGAGGTTACAGGGTGGCGCGTTGAAGAACCGTCCTCTAGTTATCCTGAGGGACATGGAGACATTGGCGAGGTTCGTGAATGTAATCGCATCCGTGAACTTCAGCAAACGGGAGAAACAGGAAGGCTATATCATTATAAAAGATGAAGACGTGGAAAACGCCATCCAGTTATGGGAGAACCTGATGCACCTGAGGTTGAGTCTATACGCAGAGAACTCATCGAGAAATATGCCTACGGTAGCGGAAGAGATCCAAGCATACATCGCATGGAAGGATAGAGGCAACGGCGGTGTTCCAATGGATGAACTGAAAAGACAATTTGTAGAAGTAAAACAAGTTGTCAGTGAAAAGACATTCTATCGAGAAATCAAATCTCTTCAGAGCGAGGGCAAGGTTGTAAAAACAGCCAAATATGGTGGCAACGTAAAACTGGTTGTCAAGTAAGTGGGAGGGCTGCGAACCCAATCTCTTATACTCCTTGTTTATCTTTAATAAGTGAACGTCATAGTATTAAGCACCAAAGAAAACGAGCAGAAAATATTGTCAAAAGATATTACTGAAAAAAAAATGGGTGTGAAAAATGAAGATAGAACTAAAACAAAAAGCGTTCAAAGCCTTCAGGGGATATGTGGGGCTTTTAAACGTAATCAACGAGGAAGCAACTTTCCTTGTTTCCAAGGAGAAAATATCTGTGCTTATGATGGATCCTAGCCATGTGGCGATGATTGATGCATCCATCAAGGCAGAGGCATTCGACTCATATGAGGCAGAGGACGGCGAGAAGGTTTCAATTAACATCAAAGAGCTCCTACGGTTCCTTGACCGCGTTGATGAAAAGAAAGATAGGGTTCAGATCCGTAACACCAGAGCCAAGATGATTATGACGTTGAAGCGTCATGGTAGTGAGAGGCGGTTTGAGATTCCGTTACTGGATAGTTATGATGGTGATGAGCTACCTAAGCCGAAGATCGACTTCAAGGTGAAGGTGAAGCTGACCGGGGATGCACTTGCGAGTGCCGTGAAAGATGTTGCCATCATTAATCATCTCATCACGATAAAGGGTGATGCACATGGTTTCCATATATCCGGTGAAGGGGATATGGGAAGCTCGTTCTCTGATTGGGAGAGCGGATCTGAGGATATCCTTGAGCTAGAGGTCAAGGAGGACGGGGGATCAATCTACACGATGAGCTACATACAGCCTATCATTAACCAGTGTAAAGCGATTGGGGATTCCATTGTATTGGAGTTGTCAGAGAGTATGCCTGTGAAGATATCAGCTGTCCCAAAGAACACTGACCTCGAGGCTATCTTCTACTTGGCCCCGTGTCTCTGAGGGAAATATAGTGAATGAGTCACAAGCAGCGAAGGCCATGTTCCCTCATTATCGTAAGCTCTACGATACTCCCCCACCTAACGATGAGGCTCAATACCTAGGATATTGGGGTGAAGGTTACACAGTCCTAGATGGTCATGATGTGGCCATAGTTACCATGCAAGCATTCGTGGATGGTGAAGGCTACAACCCATCGGATATCCAGGCGATCAGGAATCTGAGAATAGGGCATATGTGGAGAGGTAGCACCAATGAGCAACACTATGTTTTGAGGGTAAGTTGATGGAAAAGAAACTTGACTTCACAGAGAAGAACATCGTAGAGATAGTTGAGAAGATGAGGAAAGGCACCATCACTGAGGAAGAGTTACAGGAAGCAGCGGAGAACACCAGTAAGATAGTTGGGTTTCCGGTCAAATGGATGGGGACACCTTTTGGATTCATAGATGAAGACTATACACGAAATCAGAGAAAGAAGTTGTTCTGGTGGCAACATTCAACTAACATTCGTGTTTTTGTGAGGCCTAGTGACCCTGAACCGAAGCAAACAAAGCTAACAGGAGACAAAGAAAATGGTGAATGACACTACCTCTAAAACCCTATGGGATCTCGAGGGCTGGACACCAGACTACACACATAAAACAGCGTCAGGCGGGAACTATATGCTTCTCTCTAACATCGAGAGCACCCAGATAGCAACCGTCAGGATGAAAGATGAGATTGTTATGTTGATCGTTGACATCGAGAAACGTGAGTTCATCTACAAGAACCAGGAAAGCAACTTCGTTAAAAACATCTTACCCGGGTTCAGTGAAGAAGAAACGAAGACTCTGATTGACAACCTGATCGAGGAATGGAGGGAGCTTCTACAATGAGGCCAGTAACATCCCAGCCATGGATTAAAACTCTACCACCAAACGCCCAGAACATGATTCATAGATGGCGTTGGAACTGGAGAAGGCACAGCAGCAAACAACGTAAGGGAAAGAGGAAATAAAATGATACAGGAAATACTATTTTTCATTCGAGAGGAGCCTTATGGATCCTTTTCAAACTTCGAGAGAACAGGGTTCGAGGCTGAGTCCTGGGGTAAAAAGTATTGGTATCCTACCAATGAACATTATTATCAATCTCAGAAGGCCAACAATCAGAGAGATCATGATGATATTGTAGGGTTATCAAGGGCGACACAAGCGATGGAACTTGGTAGAGCATATGATCATGGAAAATATCTATCCAAATATTGTAAGAAGAATTGGAGAGAAGTACACGCAGATAAGGTAATGCTGAGGGGAACCCGATTAAAGTATAAAGACCCAGCGTTAAGAAAACTACTCCTTGAAACAGGGGACGCGGTACTTCATGAAAATGATCCGAACAACTTCTATTGGGGTATTGCAGATGGAACCGGAAAATCTATGCTCGGAAAAATCTTGATGCAGGTCCGGGAGGAACTTAGAGCATACGGTACGCCGGTACGTTTTGTATTAAAAAGACATATGAAAGGGTTCGAGGAATACGGGGATCTTTACGAGGCTATCAAGTCAGGGCGTAAAACCGTTGAGTATAGGAACGCAACTGATTACTGGAAAACAAGACTACTTTCATCAAAAGCCGTTGAGCTCCTAGAGTCTGATCACAGAGGAATAAATCTTGTTTTCAGGGAAGACCTGCTGAAACATAGTAAAGCGGTATTTGTTGTTGGCTACACTAAATACCCGAAACTAGAGGCAGATATAACAAAGATCACCTACAACCGCAAAACAGAGAAACTTGAAATCCATTTATCCAAAGATCCCAAAGTTAACGAATATCTTAAGGAGGAACAAGATTGAGCTACAAATCCCCTAAGAAGATCGAGAGGCATATTCTAATCGTTGAAACCCCAGAGGGACACACACCGAGTAGAGGCGATCTAGAGAACTGCATTTTCGATATGGATCAAGCTACGAGCTGGAACTTAGTTACTCTTGAACATCCAGGCACAACCAGCGAAGACTGCTCCAAGATAGTTATGCATGAAGGCAAATGGAAAAGGGGTAAAGAATACATTTACGGTCCTGAAACTCAACGAGAAAAAGTCATTCAAAACACCGTTATGATTAACGCCATGCGGGAGGCCATCAAAGTTCTCTGTGTAGAATGTGCCAAGATCACCGGTTGTAGTCATGAGGTGCTCGAAGCGTGACCATCATCTTGTTACCGCCAAACCTGAGATACACCGGGAGTTCTTGACCACTACGCCAAGGAGGTTGAACCCTAAATGGGTCTTAATAAAGTAAAGAAAGGAAGTAAAATGTTTTCCAGTGTTGGATGGACCTGGAACCCAATTTCGGGATGTAAACATGGATGTAAATACTGTTACGCCGAGGCCTTGATGAAGAAATGGGGGAAGGATTTTGCACCCAATTTCAGACCAAAGTATCTCAAGGATAAGTTCCCAAATGACGGTACTTGGATATTCGTTGGAAGCATGGGGGATCTGTTCTGTTCTAGCATGAAGGATGAGTGGATACTAAAGATCCTCGGAAAAATAGCGTTTGAGAAAACAAATAACAAGTTCCTGCTTCAAACAAAGAATCCACGTAGCTTCTTGGCGTTTGGGTTAGAACTAGAACAAATCAAAGATAAAGTCATACTTGGAACCACAATAGAAACAACGGGAGATACAACAAAGTTCAGTGATGCTCCAAGCACTATTGATCGATTCACCTATTTGAGGCAGATGAAACTCGCAGGATTCAAGACATTCCTAAGTCTTGAGCCGTTATCTGATTTTGATGTTTCTGAGTTAACACAGTGGATAACAGAGATTGACCCCGAGGCAATTGAGATCGGTTTGGAGAACTACACTCAGCATACTTCAAGACCAAGTAACGCGAAGATATGTGACCTGGTTGAATGGGGTGATGAAAAAGGGTATACCTACATTCTGAAAGAAAACCTAGACTGGGTTCCTCAAGCCATCAAGGAGCGGATACAATAATGATTAAAGAATTTTCTGGAGTAGTTAGACACTATCATGATCCAAAGCGTCAAGCAGGTATGGATATGGGTAACTTGCCTGAACAAAGACCATATTCTTACAGTGGTTTAGTTAAATCATCTCATGATTTAGATGGGGATGTAAAACAGGAAATTGCTGATTTCTTTAATACTATCTCAGACGGTGAGAAGATAAAAATCACAGTTGAATGCTTGGGAAAAGCAGGAACAGCAAAGGGATTCGTTTGGTCTTATACGAAACCTCATACATATGAGAGAATAACAGAACAGGAATACGCCGAATTAATCGAAGAATTTAAGGACGGAAAAAAATGATTGAAGAATATCCTAAAAATAGTATGTTTTACTGGTTTCCTCTAATAGAGAATTTGGGGATACCAATGCCTGAAACCGTAATGGTTCCAATGACTGGGGATGAGAAGGAGAATCGTTACAAATTATTCAATGGAGAAGAAGCCCCACTATATGATGCTTACATCCAACGACTACAAGAAAAAGCAAAGGCGATGAAGCTCCCCCTCTTTATGAGGTCTGATCAGACAAGCCATAAACATGGATGGGAAAACACTTGTTACATTACCAGTGTTGACCAAATCCCAAATAATGCTTATCAGATAGTGGAGTTCACAGAGATGGCAGGTTGGATGGGGGGGGTGGTGGGGATTTGTTTGTCGTTGTGGTACCAAAACCAGGAAACGATTTGAGTGGTAGGAGTTTGCATGTGCCTTTTGCGGAACTTGTTAAACTCCTGAGTAATCCGGATGCAGTAATTTTGGAGATAAATAACTACAACCATTCAGATGATTTTGTTCCGACATTATACAAAGTATTTGAAGCCGTATCTAAACTTAGGAAATTAACAAAATGAGTCAGGAATATGAGTCATGGGCGCACCTCAACGATGAAGGTATGAAGGAGTTTGGAGATCTTTTTCCAGAGAAAACTATCCCGATTCTAAGTATTATTAACATCAGTTTTGAGCACCCAGATTTTGAGGAAACGCAAACAGCGTACATCCTCAAAGGTAAGGATCTGACAGAGGAACAACTAAACAAGCTCACTGAAAAAATTGCGCTCAAGTTTAAGGATAAGAAAACTGAGGTGAAACAAAGTATTCTTGCGAATAAGGTACCCATCAGAATTTGCCTCACCTCTGGGGCTGGAACCAAAAACGTGCACCTATTCCTACCTGATGGCCTCGATTGGATACCCCTAGATTGGATGGATACGAGTAATGCCAACACATATTGAAATAACAAATGACTTCAAGGCTTTCGCTAAATTATGCGGTTCGCCTTTTCCAATGCACTATTCATTCGTTGATATGGTGAATAGAACTCAGGAAGTGATTGAGTGGATTAAGGAAAGAGCAACAAAACCAATTCCTGAGACATTCGAGGGATGGTGTATTTCTATTAAACGAGGTGCCAAGTGATGACAAACGTTCCAGACCGATGCCCCAAATGCGGGACATCAAAGGAATTTTTCACCGGATATCGGACAATAGGTGAGGAACCTGTTGATAATTTTTTAGGGTACCAAGAAATAATGAAGATACTTGAAAGGAGTAAGATCGTAAAATGTTTTTGAGCAGACTTGAACCGTTAAGAGTTCCATTGTTGAAGCCACCAGTATTCAACATAGTCAACATAGAGGGGGAAATAAAGATGGGAACCCCTCCTGATGGTTACGCCATTGTAAAGCTGACACCCAGAAACTACAGTAAAACCTACAACCCGGAATCCTTTGATGAAGTTTACACAGTTTACTCCCCACCGAGTGACAGAGAATACGAGGACTGGGAAATAGAATTAATGAGGAAAGCATGTGACTCATGGAACGTCAGATTTCAACTACATCCACCCCCTCTGGGAAGGAACTGGACTGACAGTTAGTTAGTGACCGTCAACCATGGGTGGGTTCCTCAGCTGGTGCATCCCAGCAGCCCGCCCCCTCGCCCCCTAGATAAAGTGCTTGAATGAGATGAGCACGGGCGATAAGTTCATCCATACGCTCCTCCAATTTCACCATGCCACGGTAAACCTCGTCAACGGTTGATGGTTTGTGGTTGGGATCATTAGTGTCTCCTTTATCCAGTTGTTTCTTCTCACCAGTCTCCCATGCCTCCTCAAAACTTTTGATTATCCCGCTGAGCCTCATCCTTTGGGCTCTAACTCGATCTTGATGACTCAAAATATCTGGTAAAAGCTCTTTCGGTTTCTCCGGCCTACAATCTGCTGTTTCTTTACTCATCATTAATATATTATCCTCAACTCTCCTCTTATTCTTATTGGATGAACGAGGAAGAAAAAGGGTTAATTTTTAAAGTGAGAGTCTAACTTTAAAGTAGACTAAAAGTTGGAGAATACAATGGATCCCCAGAGAACATACAATAAGCCTAGAACTAAAAGTAGACCTGCAATAGTGCATAACCTACAGCAAGCTCTAAACGCTTTCAGGGGGTTCCGACACGTCACGAAGCTATCTGTCCTTAATCTTGAGGGACGCCGGGTCGGTGAACTCTTTGAGGATAGATATGGAAAATATATTGTCCTCTACAAGAGAGAGTTCTATTACCACTTCAGCAAACATTTCCCGTTAGCCCAACCTAAGGGCTTCGGTGTAATGTGTAACAAGAAACTCGTGGTACTCGCAGCGGAAAACGGATACGATATTGTCTCAGTGTTCCCAGATGGCCGAGGATACAAGATCCCTGGCATGACTTTCTGGGATTTCTACGATAAATATGATACGGATGTTAGCTTCGTTGAAGGCGAGATTGCTTCAAGTCTCCAGCTATGGACCCGCATCTTCTAAGCGGGCCTTTTGTTAGCGGCTCGGTCAGCTACTTCTTTTGCTCTCCACCATGAATTGAAGTCATCCATGACGTCGGGACCCATTTTTTCTATCATATAGTCAATCATCCATCGAATCTGTTTCTCCATCCTGCTGACGTTTTGACTTGCTTCGCCTTTCGGTAGCTGGGTGTAACGAGCTAGAATGTTTGTGTCAATATCCACGGCCATACCTAGGAACTTGGAGGCTTGCTTTGGGTTGGCATCCATCGCTCTTAGGGCGAGTGCCCTATCGAACATGAGGTTCATCAAGGCTTCATTTCTGATTGTGTCCTGGTTACCGCCGTCTATTATCTGGCGGTCACGCATCAATTTGAGGTCCAACCAGATGGTTCTCCTACCATAACCAGTTATGCTCTGGATTTCCTTGTAGGTGAATCCTCTTAGCCAGTAGAAGTAATGCTGTTCTTGTCGATACCTGACTTTGATTTCAATGACACTCATATCCCTTATTTGCGCGTCAGAATCGAACAAAGGTCCAACCTCAACGATGCTACCTGATTTTATGTTTTCTTTCTCGTTCTCGTTCTCTCGGGTTGGATCATCTATGGCCATAGTGGGAATTGAGTATAGAAGATTTATAAAAGCATCACACAGAATACGTTACATGGTCGTGGATTCACGTAAAATTACAGGAGTCAAATACACTATGACTCTCCCTGTAGGTTGGAGAAGAACTAGGTTTACTCATGACGGAGACAAACTGAGGGAACTGCAGCCTGGGGATTATCTTGATGCTCATTATGAAGAAGGTAGTGTTCTCATATTGTCCCCTAAGGAGGGTGCTATTTCAGACGTAGAAGAAACGTTGATCGAGTTGTTAATCAAGTATCCAATGGTGGAGAAGAACAATAAACTCGCTGATCAGCTGATTGAGATAGCAAACAAGATGAAGGCAACAAGAGAAGACTTTCAGTAACCCTCTAACTATTTGCCCGAACTGTGGTAAGCGAGTCCTCAAGACGATTGGCTGTATTTTTTGCGGTAAACCACTTTAACCAATTTCACTCGTCTACCCTTTATAGATAACCCACAACTGTTTTAACGTATTACGCTTACAGTATACCCGTAAGAGATGAACATATGACTGAAGAATATGATTCGTTGAGGATTCTTGAAAAAACAGGGATGCTACGATTTATCCAAATTCTTGTTGAAAAAGAATCATGCAACGTAACTGAAATGAGCACAGCCATGAGCGGAAGCCTTGGCACCGTTTACCGATGCATCGAGGCAGCCGAAGAAGCAGGCCTTATCGAGAAGAAAAAGATGGAGTTATTCCCCTTTACAGTAAGCTTCACTTTAACGGATAAAGGGAAAGCTCTCTCCGTTTACATCGATCCCATTAGGATTGTTCTAGGGAGGTAAGGTCATGGCTGAACCTAGACGAAAGAATAGAATAACCTTCGATCAAGGCCCTACCGTGGATTTCCTTCTCGAGATAGGGGAAGAGATCTACCCTGAGCTTACCGAAGACGAGAAAGAGGAACTACGTTTACTGGTTGAAGAACTGAAGACTGAGGAAGTAGTCGAGTTTAACGTAGCCGTAGAGCTCACAGATGAGGAAACCAAGCAGAAAATCGGTAAGAGAAGAAGGCTCAACGAGCTGAAGGAGAAGCCGATTAAACCAGTGATGGAATGGACACCAGTTAGACCAGGGCAAGTGACGTCAATTATCCTTGTCATCAACCCCGAGGACATCATCACCTACGTTGAGAATATGCCATCCGATTGGATGCACAAGCTGTTCGCAACCTCACTCACGTTACAGGGAGCCATCACATCAGGGATAACAGTAGCACCTGCGCAGATGATTCCACCTAACGTAGAACTACCCCCCATCGAGAGACTTCAAAAAGAGTTGGAAAAAATAGAGAAAGAAACCACGTGCGGTCTACAATGGGGCACTATGCTAGAGATTGTTGATGCCCCTGAGGGAGCGGAAGTTCCCGAGGACGGTGGTAAATACACCTACATTAAACCAGTTAAATTCCTTGGAGGCGATTGGGGTGAGGTTCAAGAAGCAATCTACAGAGCCTTCGGGAGAGACAGCACAGTCTGGTTTAGGAATGGAGCACACAGTCATTGGAGATCTAAAATTGAGCCAGAAAAACAAGGAGGAAACTAAGCTGGATCTCTACTGCTCTGAGTGCGGACGAAGCATAGTCTGGATACCTGAAGGCCGAGAATACCCTGAAAAAATGCGCTGTGTTCATTGTAACAAAGTAGTAGAATTAACAGATAAGAAACCGGAGATAAAAAAATGAGTACAAGTAACCTCGAGTTATTCAAGAAGGTCCTCAAAGAGGGCGTACAGTATAAGGAAACTGGTCAGGGAATCTCAGTTAAAGTCAACGCGGAGTCGATAGAGTTTGCCGTCATACCTCAACCAGTGATTGCTGGTGGTAGTGGTGGTGGAAAAAAGAGCAGATCTGCATCGAAGAAAAAGACTCTAGCGGAAGTTGAAGAGCATTTCATGGAGCACATGGACACCTTGCAGATTACCGAGGAAGCGGATTTCATCAAAGTGTTACCTCAGAAATTCCTAGGAGAGGCATGGGGTGAAATCAATGATAAAGTAAAGGAGTTTGTTGGAGGTTATTGTTGGCAGAAAGACCTTCCTGGTAGAGAAAAACATTGGAGGATACCAAAGAAATGAGAAAAAGAGAGATAGATAAAGAAGATTTTGACACGGTTAAACAACCGTTTAACCCTCTACTATACATGTCCGTTAAAGAGTTCTTAGAGAAGCAGCTACAAGAATTACCTGAACATCCTAAGGGCGCAGAATATGAATGCGTCCAATGCGGGGATTGCTGCAGGTATTTCTATATGCATTTTAAGATGCCGCAGCAACTCATAAATGAGCTTACTAAACGGTCGAAGCATCCCAACGGTTACTGGGTTCTGAAAGAGAAGAAAAGGGTGAAGCGAGGCGATGGTCCGCTACACTTCTTTATGCCCGTGTTCTCAGCCCACTTCCCACCCATGATGGATTGGGCAGGAAACATACCAGAAGAACGCAGGAAGTTCCTTGAAGCTACGGGACGGCGCCACGGATACTGGGTGTTCAACGGGGAGGATATCGTAGTTTATTGTCCTGCTCCATGTGATCATTTGATCGAAAAGGACGGGGTGTCTATGTGTGACATCTACAATGAGAGGCCAGACACGTGCAGGCAATATTATTGTAAGAGACATGTCAAAGCGGAGGAATCAAAATGAGTTATTTCTGGGCTGGTTTTGAGCTGGTTCTAGGATCCACATTAGGTGCAATAATAGTTATCGCCGTAATTGTTACTGTCGCTTCCATAGCATTAGACACGGTAACAGGGGGAAGCTAAGTTGTATAATTTACTACCTGGAATCCTTTTTGCCTTCGTTATATGGTATGGCCTTATTGGACAGTACTATGTGGTTGCCGTCGACCACGATGTTGACTACGATGATGAGGATGAATGGTTCCTTGATACAATTCAAGAAGAAATGGATGAAGAAGAGGAAGAACAATGACTGAGATACCAATCGAATATAATCCTGAGTGGGCTAAACACGGATACACCAAAGAAGATCACATAATGGATCTACATGGAGTAACTAAAGCCGACCTATACGGAATATGCAGCTGCGGAATAGATGAAACAAAAAAAGTCTATGACTCCGGGGAAAACTGTTACGTCAATAAATGTGTCAAATGCGGCGCCATGAGGGGGAAAGCAAATTGAGTTTCTGTCCACATTATTTGAAGGAGTTTGATACTGCCAAAGAGGTTGAGGCATTCCTAAACGACCCGGATAGAGTGGATGTATGTCCCCCTATATTTGGGGTAAGACGTAAATTCTTGGCGGAGCTCGCCAGTGGGGAGTTTGTCATGGAGGATGTTTACTATGTGAAGGGCCAGGAGGCAATAGGAGATGGGATATAGAGAAGTTGAGGAAAAAGGAGACACTCGGAGGGAGGTAAGAGATAATGAGTGACGATAAAATAAAACTTCCAATTAAAGTGGTTGTAAGCCATGAGGTAAAAGAACCAACACTCATGCTTAGCCCAATGGATTATGACAAATTACAAGAGATTCTTATGGATGAGGAAAACGCGGTTGAAGCATGGAAATTCCAACGAATGCTAGATGGATTAGCAGGACAAACAAGAAAATGAGTGTTGATAAGCTATGCTTTGGAAGAGTGATTTCAATACTTCCTTACAAGACTTTAGTACGAGACACTTCCCCTCCGTATAAATATTACACAGTAAAAGGGGGATGGGGTAACAGCTACATTGAAAACGGTGCTGAAATAATCAAATTTTATGTATCAGACGCAGAGGATGGAACCGTTATGTCGTGGTTAGACAAGAATCCTCTGATAGGCGGGGAAACAAATGACTGAAAAAATGAGTGACACAAATGAATATTTAATTGAACACGGCAAATGTTGTGCCTGCGGTGCCCCACTAAAAGACTCAGACAATGTCAACATGGTTATGCTCTCAAAGAAAGCCAAGTGGAA
>Ga0222640_1000021_pt1 | contig 46596 bp, 72 predicted proteins | sample AntAcemetagen187_FD_181144 | JGI IMG/M metagenome (GOLD analysis project Ga0222640, IMG submission 181144) | Saline water microbial communities from Ace Lake, Antarctica - #187 | ecosystem: Environmental > Aquatic > Non-marine Saline and Alkaline > Saline | place: Antarctica: Ace Lake... | reverse complement strand
GATTTTTCGGTGGTCAATAAAGCGGTTGGCGACAGTTTAGCCGTAACATGGACCTTAACTTTTAGCTAATAGGTGGCTAAATGAGCGAGAAACTACAAGGCGGAGTTTTGGCTGGTAGTGCTGACCTTAGTATGCCGGTTATTCTTCGAAGCACAACAGACAATACCACTGTAACAGGTAAAGCCTTTGGTGACGTCACGGCCTCATATTGGCGGCAGGGCGGTATCAGGGTTGATATTCCTGCGATTACTTTGGCGGCGGTAAACTCCACTCACGCAGATGGCGGATTTAAAGAAATTGATTCGACCAATATGCCAGGAGTTTACCGCTTTGATTTACCGGATGCAGCTATAGCAACGGGGGCCGATTGGGTTGTTATTTCAATTAAGGTTGCCGGAAGTTATGTATTTTTCCAGATGTTCAACTTGACGGCCAATATAATTGATCTTGGCGCAGGGGCTATATCCTGGCCAGTTACGGTAACAGACGACGACACAGGGGCTTTATTGGATGGCGTCTCTGTGTGGATTACATCTGATTCGGCAGGTTCAACCGTTGTAGCTTCTGGCACTACAAATGACGGAGGTCTTGTCACATTTTATCTTGATGCTGGAATTTTATTTTTATGGAAATCGGCGGCAGGGTACAATTTTACGAATCCTACACAAATTACGGTGGCATGAATGGCTACAGCAACATCAGGAACAGCGGTATCAGGATTAGCGGCAGGTGGTGGGATTGTCACAGCTCCAACATTTGAGCCGATTACACTCGCGTCCTTGAAATTACATTTGCGCCTCGATTCTGGGTCATTTTCAGATAACATAAACGAACCTCAGAGCATCCCCCCGGGCAGCCACGCGATCACGACTACCTATGATCATTATGGCACAGGTGTTGATGTCCTTGGCAAAACTGCCGTTGTCTATCTTCAATCCGGTACGAACTTAGCGACAGGAACGGTAAATGTAAAAATTCAGGAAGCGGACACGAACACTGAAACATTAACCCTCGATGTAGCACCGGCAACCGATTGGGCCGCTGATAACATTATTACAGGGCAGACGAGCAAAACAACTTGCGTATGTGTGGCAAAGGTCAGTGCCTTAGTCTATACGGTTAAGAACAGATCGGGGGTGTTTACCCTGGGGGAAATTATAGGTGTTACAGGAACTGCCGTAAAGCTTGCCGATCAGGGGGCCGCAAATCCCATTTTCTCAGGCTCGGTTTACACTGACTGGACTGGTGGAGCTTTTACGCAAGTTACTACCAGTAATGACAATGCTACTCAGGAGATAGCCTATACTGGCACCAAACAATATGTCAGGACGGTTGCCAAGGTATTGCTGGCGGCTTGTGAGTTTGGGACTACGGTTGTCTGCTTAACGGCAACATCTATTGAAGATGATTTGCTGAATTCGATTATTACAGCGGCCAGGGAGCATATTGAGGATATTACTAGACGTCAAATTATTACGGCTACATGGGATTACTTTCTTGATAATTTCCCAGATACGAATTATATTAAATTACCTTATGGTAACTTGCAATCGGTGTCATATATAAAGTATACTGATTCTGATGGTACACAGACGACAATGACTGTAACGACTGATTATCTGGTTGAGCAGAACGGCGAGTATTATGGCCGGATAGTATTACCTTATGGAGAAAGCTGGCCCTCTTTTACAGCTTACCCGACTCAGCCGATAGTTATACGATATGTTGCTGGTTGGACTACCAGGGCTTTGGTGCCATATAAAATTAAAGCGGCCATGCTTTTGATATGTGCTAATTTATATGTCAACAGAGAGGGGCAAGTTTTGAGTAATATGGATTATCGAGAGAATAAGGCGGTGATGGGGTTGTTGTCAAGTGCAAGACTTTGGAGTGAATTCTAATGATCGGTGATCTCAATAAACGCATAACCATCCAATATCCGACAAGGGTAAGTGATGGGATGGGAAATTTTACTGAAACTTGGAATGATTCTGATACAATTTTTGCAGCTATTTGGCCAGTGTCAGCAAAAGAACAAATTCAGTCTATGCAGAATGTTATGGAAATTACACATAGAATCCGTATTCGGTATATGAGCGTTTTAAGACCTGATTGGAGATTGAAATTCGGTACTCGTTATTTTGCAATATTGAGCGTGATCAATCAAAATGAACGGAATGAATGGTTGGACTTGTTATGTAAGGAGGCCGTGTGAAAGCATTAACTACAGCCATATACAGCCAGCTTGCAGGATCAGCTCTATCAACTGCCGTTGGGGGAAAAATGTTTAAAGGCCGGGCTCCTGATGGAACATCTTTCCCTTACGTCATATTTTTTGTAGTTACAGATATGCCGGATCGCACATTTACAGAAGATTACGAAAATGTTATTATTCAATTCTCTCTTTTCTCAACGGCATCCGGTACAACTGAGATTGAGGATATGTTCACACATTTAAAAACTTTATATGATGAAAAACCATTTACGATAACCGGATCAACTTTGGTGTGGATGCGGAGATCAAATACATCGTTCTTAGTGGAAGACCACACTACGCCAACCGGAACTCAGCAAGTTTGGCATTATGCCGTTGATTTTGAAGTACTTACTAGCTTAGATTAGGGAGATTAAATGCTATCTATCATCGTCCCAATTTATAATCGTCAAGAGATGTCTTATGACTGCATAAGCGCAGTTATGGAGAATACCGAACCAGGCACGTATGAGATAATAGTGGTGGACAATGGAAGCGATCCAGAATTCAAACCTCCATTTAGCGGATTCAATGAACTTAAAGTTATAAAAAATAGTAGCAATCTAGGTTTCCCTGTGGCAGTGAACCGTGGTATTCGTGAGGCAGCAGGCGATACAATTATACTATTGAATAACGATGTTACTGTAACTACTTCGTGGGCAGAACATTTAGTTAATCACCTTAATGAATACGCTATTGTCGCACCTATAACCAATTATGCCGCAGGGATTCAGAATGTAATTGTAGAATCATATAATAATATTGATGAGCTTAACGAAGTAGCCGAGGCTGTCTATGAAGGGAATGAGGGCGAATCTGAGAACGTCAATTTTGTTATTGGATTTGTGATGGCCTTCAAAAAATCCCTTTATGATGAGATTGGAGAATTTGACGAATCCCTTTGGCCATGTAGTGGCGAGGAAGTAGATTTCTGTTTAGAAGCTGTCAAGGCAGGTTACAAGGTAGGTGTCGCTTATGATGTGTATGTTCACCACTTGGGATCACAGACGTTAAGCGATATGATAGATGCTGATGAAATTGATTATAAGGAATTGTGCGACCGTAACGACAAGCACCTTGCCGAAAAATGGGGTGATGATTTCTTTGATAATCAATTAAGATATAATAAAACTCGGATATTAGGGGAAGATGCTATTCGTCTGAATTTAGGGTGTGGCAATTTTCCGATGAAAGGATTTGTTAATGTCGATCAAATTAAGGAAGTAAAACCTGATCTTTTGGCAGATGCAACGGACTTGCCTTATGAAGACGATACGGTGGATGAGATATATTGTGGCCATATGCTTGAACATCTTACATGGGATGAAGGCCAGGGGGCTTTAAAGCACTGGTTATCCATTCTAAAGAAAGGCGGTGAGGTTCGGATAGTTGTGCCTGACTTTGATGCATTGGCAAAAAAATATATTGAGAATCCAACGACAACAGCCATGAAATATATGAACGATTATTTTATATATTCCTATGTGCAGGATTCTCCGCATAAGTATTTTTACAGTGGGGGGCTTTTAAAGGAAGCAATGGAGATGGCAGGGTTTAAAAAGGTTGTTAGGTTGCCGGTTGATCATCCATACTTTTTTGAGAATGTTGGTTGGCAGGTGGGTTTTGTGGGGGTGAAGGTATGACAGTAAAAGAATTGATAGAGAAATTAAAGGAATGTGAACAAAGCGTTGAAGTTTGTATGTTAATCGATATGTTTGATGAAGTACTTGGTGTAACAAGAGAATCAATTAGTGTCGACGAAATTCAAGAAGAAGAAGGTAGGGTTTACATAAAATGAATTGCCGAGTTTGTTCTACAGAATGTAAGAAGTTCTTAGACCTTGGGTGGCAGCCTATCGCTAACAATTTCTTAACTCATGAGCAACTTGCAAATGAATTCTTTTATCATCTAAAAGTTTATTTTTGTCCTGTCTGCCTCACTGTTCAGATTGGCGAGTGTCCAGATAGTTCGCAGGTGTTCAATAAGGACTATGCTTTTTTCACTGGGACATCGGAAAAAATGAGGGAGCATTTTGCACATTTAGCAGACTTGATTAAAGAAAGCTACATGCCCGAGAATGGTTGTATTATGGAAATAGGCAGCAATGATGGCACTTTTCTTGAGCATTTTAAGGACAATGTTCATCTTGGCTTTGATCCCTCAGACAGTGTTAATAAAGTAGCAATGACAAAAGGGGTCCGGGTTTATCCTTATCCCTTCGAAGATTTTGGAGATGCATCAACGGCATGGCCCAAGACTGATGTATTTGTGTCTTGCAATGCCTTTGCTCACATTCCAGATAGAAAGGGTGTACTCAGTGGCATTAAGAAGATGCTCGCTCCTAATGGCGTATGGATAGACGAAGAGCCATACATGGGAAACATAATCAACAACCTGGAGTATGACCAATTCTACAATGAGCATGTTTTCTATACATCCATTGCTTCGATGCAGAAGACCTTGGCTATGTTCGATCTTGAGATAAAGGATTTTGAGTTCATATGGACACACTGTGGTTCTATCCGGTATTTTGTGGGGCATAGGAATCCGGGGTTACGCCAAAAGGTTTCAGACGCAATAAAAAACGAGGGACTTGATAATTTTGAAATATTTGAGGCTTTCGGCAAAAAAGTTAAAGGCCAAATAGATAGATTCAAAAAAAGACTATTTGCTATGGAAGGGCCTCTTGTGGGCTACGCGGCATCGGCTAAAAGCACAACTCTTTTAAATTGCTGTAAAATTGGCCCGGATATCATAGAGAAAATTTACGACACAACGCCAGCGAAACAAGGCAAGCTGTCACCTGGGATGCATATACCAATCGTGTCTTATGATCAATTCAAAAAAGACAATCCTTCAGATGTGGTTCTGTTTGCCTGTAACCATGCTAAGGAGATTTTTGCAAAAGAACGTGAAATGAAAATTAACTGGATTTTACCACACGGGAGTTTGTAAACAATGCGCATATCTAACGCACACCTTGCCATAGGAATTCCATTAACTTTTCCTTGGGTTCCTTCGAGTTTCTTTCATTCCTTTATCCAAATGGAGAGACCAGATTTCACTTATATTTATGAGGATTCAACTGGGCCAATTCATGCACTGAGAAATAGTATTGTAGAAAAAGCTTTACAGGCTAGAGCTACAAAACTTTTAATGTGCGATATTGATCAAGTATATCACCCCAAAACAATTACTAAACTTTTGTCGCACAGATTACCCATTGTGGGCGCATTAGTTCACAGAAGATATCCTCCGTTCGATAGTCTAATGATGAAACAAGTGGCAATAAATGAGATGACAAATGGCTATAAAAGCATTGATGAATGGGAAGAAGACGAGCTTGTGGAAGTTGACGCAACCGGAGCAGGATGTATCATGTATGATATGGATGTATTCAGAAAGATGCCTTCGCCGTGGTATAAGACACAAACAGGTCCAGATGGTTCTCCTGTAGGTGAGGACTTTGGATTTTGCCAGGACTTGAAGAAAGCAGGATATAAAATATTCGTTGATACTTCAGTACCAGCGGGACATCTGGCAACGATGGTAATAAATGCAGCAACAAGTAGACTATACAGATCAATGAAAACAGCGCAACAAAAAAAGGCCGCTGATATGGCATTGGGGGTTGATAATAAAAAAATAGCTTAATTTTACAACCAGGGTTTCTGCGAGGACTGGCCAAGTCTAAGCAGAACGCAAGAACATTGAAGCGGTTTGTAGGAGCCTACACTCTTACATTTCCGCTTTTTTTGTTGCCCTGAATTAACATAAAAATCATTTAACTTTTAGGAGGTACAAAAATGGCTGATCGAGCTTCTACACTTAGCGGAATGTTTCAAAAGGTGACTTTGGGATTAACTTCAAAGGTTTTGGGTGCTGGGACTTATACCCTTTCAGGGGTAACTCGTACATTGGCTGAGGCTTCAGAATTTGGAGTTGAAACCAACATTTATGAGTTTGGATGCGCCGATGGTGGGACAATCTCTTTATCGGATGTGAGTTATGATCCTGCATGTCCAGAACAGCTTACTTTGCAGGGATGTGTTGAGGATGGCACAAAACTGGTTGGCAATTCCTGTTCAGGACTTTGTTTTTGGATTAATTCAACCACTTATCTTAGGTGCGCAACCACTGGACATATCTTAATGACTAAAGCTGGTGGTGTTAAGGCTGACCGATGTGGTTTGGCTAAGACTGATTTTGAGGGCCAGGTATCTGGTGGATTCATGGTATTGTGTACAAAATAATAAGGAGCTTCTATGACAATAAAAAATGATGTCTACGTTGACTTATCTAGCGCAGACGATGGCGAATGGTTCCAGTTTTTTACCTCGCATATTGATGTTAATACCGGTGAAGTTGTCTATGATGATCCAATAGATGGCGGTCCTAGAATCCAGATCCGAGATATGCGGACATTTATTCGGGAGCGCATTAAGGAGCGCAAAATGCAAGTCGATAATGTTGTGAATCCTAAGACAAGATCAATGGAGCGCATACGGTATCCGAAGGAACTGTCAGCACAGGAAGAAAAACAGGAGCGGGAAGACCTCATTGATTATATGGTTGTTAACTTTGAAGGGTTCAAGGATAAGAAAACAAAAAAGCTCATTGAAAATACCCGTGAGAATAAAATCAAAATGATGGACCTTCCCATTTTTGACAGGTGCGTATCAAGTTGTCAGCAAAAACTGTCTGACTCAAGCATACAGGAGGCAGTAGCAGAACAAAAAAACTAGCTGAGATGATCGAGTTTTCAGAAGACCAGGCTCGGTCAAGGATAGTTTATGATGATGGTTTTGTATCAACGAAGTGTGACCAATGCAGGGCGGCGTATGCAGAACGTATTCCGTTGGAAGAGCCGCCTTGCCATACGTGTTATGTAGAGTTAATGCCTGAAAATAACGAGGCTATGGAGGTGTATATGATGGTTCGGAGTCAATATATCACCGCTGGTATGGGTCAGGTTGTGGATGTTTCAATTCCTGCTGTCAAGATCGTTATGGATTTGCTCGGAGTCCATGACCAGTTGAAATGTCTCAATAAGGTTCGTGCTACTTTCCACCATTTTCTGAAGAAGGCTAAGGGCGATGCGAGTTGAAAGCTTCAATCCTAATCGTATAGATGCTACGTTTGATTACGTAGCCACTGAGCGTCTTGTTAAGGCTGCAAAGGTTGTTGCGGCTGCGGTGAGAAGGAAATGTCCGGTTGGTACGATTTCGAGACCAATTTATCGCTCAGGCCCATATGCAGGACAACCGTGGACTTCTACAGATGCAGGACGGTTAAGAAAGAGTGTCCGGGTTGTGCAGAAGAGATCTAAAACAGGCAGATTATCAAAGAAGAAGTCAGTGCGAGTTTATGCAGGAACCTACCTGGCGTATTATGCTAATATCGTGGAATTTTCAAGACCTTTTATGCGACCCGCTCTTGCGGAAACATTGCATATGGTGAAGTCAATGATAGGAGCTAAGTAAGCGGTGAATCCTATAGCTAAAAAGTTGATAATATTAAAGATATTGCTTGATTATCAATTCGCTATGTGGTATAAAATAATGAAGGTAGAACAAGCGGCTAACTTATTCTACCTCCTAACCATTTACCCATCTATAAAGGAGATGAGTGCCATGGCTGAATCTATATTAACAAAAACATGTTCTAAATGCAATATTGTTAAATCCGAAGATGATTTTAACAAGAGATCAGCCGCCGAAGACGGACTATGCCCCAGGTGTAGAGGTTGCTGTAAGGAATATTATCAATCTCATAAGAAAGAAATTTTGGACCAAAAAAGACAATATTACTCCGATAATAAAGATGAAGTATTGGTAAAAGCAAAACAATATTATGAGAATAATAAAGAAGAAAAAAGAACGTATGCAAAGCGATATCATAAAAAAAATGCTAACAAAATAAAAGCATATCTAAAGCAATATTATGCTGACAATAATGAAGAAGCAAAATCTAAAGCAAAGCAATATTATAGGGACAACGCAGAAGAAAAAAAAGCATACGCGAAACAATATCGAGAGGATAACAAAGCATATTTTACTGAATATAATAGGATATATTCTAAAAGCCCAAATGGAAAAGCAGCCGACAAAAAGAAACGTCATCAACGCCGTGCTCAAAAAATGGGTGCACATTGTGATAACTTCAATCCAGACGAAGTCTTTGAACGTGATGGATATCGTTGTCAACTCTGTGGCAAAAAGACAAGACCTGATTACAATAGATTCCATCCTTTGTTCCCAAACTTAGATCATATTGTTCCCTTAAGTAAGGGTGGAAATCATACCAAAAGGAATACCCAATGTTTGTGCCATCAGTGTAATTCAACGAAATATAATACCGGAGTTGGGAATCAATTCAGGTTATTTGGATAAGGATGGACCATATGTTTTATATTGCCAAGAATACACGTATTATTGAGGAAAATTATCGTGGCTAGTCATTCTATCGGCAAGATATTTGTGGAATTGGACTTAGATGCGGACAGGTACACTAAGGGTCAGCAACGCCTTCTTAAAGATGCCAAACAAACAAGTTTATCTATAGAAGAAAATTTCCGGAAACTTCAGATAAAGTCCTCTGCTCAATTCAATCTAATGCGACAAAAAGCAATCAATGCCAATAACATGATTGCTAATAGTGCCAAGGCTACTGCTAATGATCGTGTTCGAGCCGAAAGAGCTATGACCAAAAAACTTTCAAGGCTCAATGATCAACAATACGGACATCAAGTTTCAACATTCGATAAGCTTAAAAAACATTGGCAGGCGTATTCAGTTGCTGCAATCGGAGCAATATATTCTATCTCTCGGGCTATGACCAAAAGTTTGGAGGAGTTCAAGAACTATGAGACTGCACTAATAGATATGGCCAAGGTAACAGACCAATCGTTCGGGGTAATGGATGACAAAATAATGAGTTTAAACAGTAATCTTGGCGATTCCACAGATTTAATGAAAGGATATTATCAGGTTATATCAGCGGGCGTGACTGAACCAAAGGCGGCTCTTGAATTATTGATAACGGCTGCAAAGGCATCAAAGGCAGCACACCTAGACCAATCAGAGGTTATTAAGGCACTAACTAAAGTGATGAGAGGATTCGCTGGCGAAATTAAATCAACTGAAGAAGCGGCTGATTTACTGTTTACCACTGAGAAATTAGGTCAGACCACAGTTGCGGAGCTTGTACCAATTATAGGTGACATGGCGAAGATATCTAAGGAAGTGGGAATTTCTCATACTGAAATGGCCGCAGCGTTAGCACTTATAACTCAAACAGCAGGTAGTACATCAAATGCAGCCACACAATATAGAGGTGTTCTTCTTGGTTTACTTAGACCCAACGAGAAATTAACCGAATTAGTTACTAAGTATGGTTATGAATCTGGCGTCGCTATGGTTAAATCATTAGGCTTTTCCAGGTCATTAAATTTAATAAAAAGGGGCGCGGCTGATGCCAGTATCCAAATCGGTAAATTGTTCAGATCGTCAGAGGGTATGCTTGGTCTTGCATCTTTAAGTGAAAGCGATTTTGAACGATATAATGAATTGATTGTGGAAATGGGGGAGGGTGCCGGTAGTAGCGCGGAAGCCTTTGACAGATTTTTAGAATCAGCTCAAGCCGTTGATGATGAGCTTGAGACTAATTTTAAGCGATTGTTAATAGAGATTGGCGAATATGCCGATCCTTTTGCCAAAGCGATTAAGACTATGATGTCTGATGCGTTGGGATCATTAGCCGCAGGCATTGATAAGGTAGACAAAGATACGCCAATAGCGTTGTTACATTTGGCCATCCTTTTAGAAAACTTAAAGACTCGTTTTGGGGAAAATGCTAAAGCAACAGGTGAATGGACTCAGATAATAGATGCTTCTGGAGAGAAAGTTTGGATACTAACAGAATATGTTGAAGCTTATAACGCTTCTTTAGAAGCAAACAAAAAAGCAAACGAAGACGTCCTAACTGTGGATGCAAAAAGACTGGCCGCAATAGAGGAACATTATAAGGCCACCATGAAGCAGGTAAAGGCTGAAGAAAAATTAAGCGAATCACAGTTACAGACATATGAAAGTTTAGAGAAATTCCTTGAACTCAATAGCCAGATTGATGATCAGGCCAAGGCGGTTGTCAGTCTAGATCAGCAGTACGCCAAAATAGAAGCCAAACTAAAGGCCCTTGAGCTTGCCGGTTATGATGTAGCCGAAATGTGGGTTAACCTGGAGAAATGGCACGCCAATAGTATGGATGAGATTGTCAACAAGACTGATGATGCCACTGCTTCCATTGATGATATCATGAAAGATATAGGTGGTTTGGATTTCAAAGGAACTTCTTTTGGAAACGAGCTAGCTGATGGTATTAATAATGCTATGATTTCCATACAGAGCTTGAATACCTTGTTTGAGAAACATGCGAAAATTCAAGGGGATATTAATAAACTAATAGAAGAAGGCAAGGAAGAAGAAGCAGCGAAAGCGCAAATAGCTCTTGATGATAGTTATTTCCAAGCTCAGATTTCCGGTTATCGGCAGCTCTTTGGTACTGTATCCCAGTTATTTGATGAAAACTCAAAAGAAAGGGAGGCTTTACATAAGATAGAGATGGGATTCGCTGTTATGGAAATGGCAATGACCGCTAAAAAAATGGTGATGGAAACTGCGGCTATGATTTCATCCGTGGCTAATTCCTCAACAGTAATCGCTGGTAAAGCAGGAGAGGCAGTTGCGGGTGCTGTAGTGGGCGTAACAAATCAAGGCACAGGTGATCCCTATACCGCATTTGGCAGAATAGCAGCTATGATTGCCCTAATGGGCAGTGTTTTAGCAATGGGTGGTATTGCTTTTGGTGGTGGAGGTGGTGGAGGCTCAGGAGGATCAGAAGCAGCAACAACTGGAACTGTTTTAGGAGATCCAACTAAATCAAGTGAATCAATGCAAAAGTCTTTAGATATGGCAGAGGATTGGCATATAGAAGAGTATACTGAGCTAATTGGTATTCACAATGAGTTGATAGATTTGAATAAGAATATTACAGGAATTGTTTCTAATATAGTTAGGAACTTCGGTGACTTTGACCAGGATACATTTAAACTTGAGGGACTCGGAGATTGGGGCAAGGCCAACGAAAAGTTTATGGAGTTGAATGAAAAAATCATAGATAAGTTGGATTTGGGAGGATTTGCCAAGGGAGATATGTTGACTGTTGGCCTTAGTAGATTTATGGGTGATATAGCAGGTAAATTGGGGAATAAGATATTTGGTGGCGAAGTAAAGATAAAAGGTGCTGGAATTGTACTTGGGCGTGAATTTGCCGCAACTGTTGGTGATGTTTTAGAAGGTGTATATCCAAGTGTTGAAGAATATGCTGACTGGAAAAAGGACGGTGGGTGGTTTCATGATGACAAAAAAGGCACAAAATATGGGCCTGTCGATGCAGAAATAGAAAGATTATTTGATAAAATTTACGGAAACATAATCAACATGCTTGTATATTTGGCGGAAGGATTTGACTACTCTGCTGAACAAATGTCCGAAGTATTAGCTTATGAATTTGCAAATGTAAAGTTAGATTTAAAAGGGTTATCTGGAGAGGAAATAACCAAAAAGATAAGCGCATGGATCTCCACTATGGGAGATACCGCCGTAGAAGCGCTCTTCTCAGAAGTCGTTGGTAAATATCAAGAAGTTGATGAAGGTATGCTGGAAACGGCAATGCGCTTGGTTATGCAAAAAGAGATCCTTCTCAGTGCTTTAGAAATGACCGGACAAGGATTTGACGCTACTTCTGGATCAGCAATAGATTTTAGTCAAGACATGATAGCCTTGAGCAAAGATTTTGAAACATTGATGGATGACATATCCAATTATTATGATAAATTCTTTTCAGAAGAAGAGCAATTTGCTGACTTGACAGAAGGTTTAACTTCTAAACTTGCACTTCAAAATATGGAGTTACCAAAAACTAGGGATGGTTATAGAGACTTAGTCGAGGGATTAAAAAAAGGAACCGAAGCCGAAAACAAAAGAGCAATAGCATTAATGGAGAATGCAGATGCAGCGGATGCTTACTATGACTATCTTGAAGATATTAATGACGAACTAAACTCAGTCTATGACACTGCTATAATGGCAGATATGAATGATTATGAGGCAGCTTTATATGAAATAAATCAAAAGTATATTGACCTTGCATCGCAATTAAGTATCGCAAATCTCTTATTCGACGAACAAGGAAAATTGACTGAACTTGGTGCGAAAGCTTTAGGAGCATATAATCTTGAGATTCAAGGACTTACTAAATCGGTTGAGGATTCAATAAATTCCATGTTGGATACTGTATTTGAAGACATAGCTATGGAAGGCTTGACTGAATATGAGCAACAGCTTTATCGCATAAATGAAAAATACAAGGATATAGCTCAACAGTTAATTGACGCAAATCTGCTTTATGATGAACAAGGCAACTTAACCGATATAGCAACAAGAGCAATAGGAGCATATAATATCGAGATTCAAGGACTTACTGAATCTGTTGAGGATTCAATAAATTCTATGTTGGACGCTGTATTTGAAGACATAGCTATGGAAGGCTTGACTGAATATGAGCAACAGCTTTATCGCATAAATGAAAAATACAAGGATATAGCTCAACAGTTAATTGACGCAAATCTGCTTTATGATGAACAAGGTAATTTAACCGATATAGCAACAAGAGCAATAGGAGCCTATAATCTTGAGATCCAAAGACTTGCCAATGTTATTTTAGACACCATCGATCAAACAAAAAGACAACTATCTACTATGGGTATGGATTCCAACAAAGCGGGTATGTTAGATATCGCTGCTCGTTACGGAATAGCACCTTCTGCGGTACAAAGTGGTGCACAGGATATCCTTAATTGGTACATGAATGCCAGTTCCACACAAATAGCAGGAATTTTAGCTACGTATGGTGTTTCAATAGACCAATTTAATGCTGATATGATAACACTTGGGAACTCTCTGATGACGCAAGGACAGGAGCATCATCAAGAAGCGCAAGCAAAGCGTGATGAAGCGCAAACAAAGCGCAATGAAATGATTAATTCCCTTGATAGTGCAATCGACGGTATTGATTCAATGTTAGCCGATTTAAGTCCAACCGGATCACTTGCCCCTGTTCAAAGTGCAGAAGCATTCCAACTTAAATATGATGAATTAATTGATAAAATAAGGACTTCAGATGACCCAGGAAAATATGTTTCCGAGCTTCAATCTTTCTTGCCAGATTATTTAAGTTTTTCAGAAGCATTTGGCGGGGATTATAAAGATTTATTTGCCGGAGTCCAAGAAGATTTAGAAGGGCTTAATGTAGAATTTAAAACTGAACGAGATTACTTAAAAGAAATTGCAGGTTCTACAGGAAATACAGCTGCGGGTATCACAGAGCTTCTTGGTATGGGCATACCAATTACATTTAATACCGCAGGTCTCGGCGAGAACGCAGTGACTTTCCTTCAAGGACTACAAGAAATAGTCAGCTTGGTTGGTTGGAATAGCCCTTTTACAATAGACTTCGTTTCTAATTATTCTGGGTTTGCTACGATGCCGTTCCTTGATTTTGTAAATGTAGTAGATCAGATAGCCGCACAGGTTCCTGGTGGATGGCATGCTCAACTAACTATGGACACGATAATGTCTTTTGAGAATTGGGATGACACATCAATAGAGGAGAGGCTTGCAACTTGGGAATTTATAAAGGGCACCTATGGATGGCATTCCACAGTAACATTCGAGTTTATTGCAGACATGGTTGATTCTGTAGACGGACTTAGTTGGGAAGATATAATGACTATTCTTCCAGACGATGTAACCAAAAAAGAAATGCTTATATGGCTCAATAATAATACCGGGATGACTCCATCTCAATTAGCTAGTATTTTCGGGTCAGATTTTACGGCCGATATGCATTTAAGTGCTGATCTAATCTGGCCGGAGGGCGGTTTCCTAGATGTTTTAGTTGGAGCACCAGTAACGATTGCTAAGTTCGGCAATACGAATGCAGATACTTGGACAAGTCAGATTCATTTTGGTTTGGTTGAAATATGGTGGGTATTAAAGGATATTGAGGCCAATGATGTTTTAGTTGGAGTACCAGTAACGATTGCTAAGTTTGGCAATACGAATGCAGATACTTGGACAAGTCAGATTCATTTTGGTTTGGTTGAAATATGGAAGGTATTAAAGGATATCGAGCGTAATACACGTAATCTTAATAGAGCTTTTAATATCCCAGGCTACGCTGCTGGCGGATTAACAAGCGGACTCAGCTTTGCTGGTGAAAAGGGAGCAGAATATATCGTACCGACATATGAACCAGAAAGATCTTCTTTCTTACAAAGCGTTGGTGCCGATCCAGAGGCAATAGGGAAATCAGTTGCAAAGTATATTATGCGTTCTGGCATGGGTGGGGAAAAAGAAGTTCATATCCATCTTGAGATTGACGGGCAAGAGATTAGAAACCCAGTTATCATGGGACTACAGGGACGTGACGCAGATTTGATTGACGCGGTAAGGAAGGCAGCATAATGGCCAATCACGAAATATGGGATTATCTGAGTGGCGTGGCGGTTACTCCAGATTATAATGCAACTTTGGCTGTTGTCCCACAAAAAGTTATTAATGAGGAAGGCACAAAAAACCAAGTCGTACATCTAGGTGATGATGACTCTGAAGCGATTATTTCCTTTAGTGATGATTCTATTTTTTATATCAGATGTATTTGGGACGTATTATCAGAGAGCGATGCAGGAACAATATTTGATTGGTGGCATGATGCTGCAAAAGCGAACGGAAAAGCAAGATCATTCAAATTTCAAGATCATGGAGTGTCAGATATTCATACTTATACAGTTCGTTTTGCCTCAAATGTTAAAAGAAATATTAAATTGGCCAAGCTTTTTGGTTTTGCTGAAATTAGACTTAAGGTTTTGGGACGTGCACCATAATGGCTAACCACGAGATATATGATTATCTAAGTTCGGTAGGGGTTACGCCAGATTATGATGAAACACTTGATGTAACACCGCAAGAAGTATTGCAGGAAGAAGGTACAAAAAACCAAGCTGTTTATTCTGGGGATGATGATAGTGATGTAATTATCCCTTTTAACAATACTTCTATTTTTTATGTCCGGCTTAAATGGAACACTCTTTTAGAATCTGATGCAGGAACAATATTTGATTTTTATCATGACACGGCAAAAGCGAATGGAATTGCTATATCCTTTAAGTTCACAGATCATGGAGGGTCAGACACACACGAATATACAGTCCGCTTTGCTTCAGATGTAGTAAGAAGTATTAAATTAGCAGAACTTTTTGGTTTCGCCGAGATCAAACTTAAGATTCTAGGACGCGCGCCTGTTTAGGAGGATGAAAGCGGTGATGTTTATGTCGACGAACTTGGTGAGGATTTCGAAGGTTAAATAATGTTATCACTTAATGCTACAAAACTTGGCCTAGTTGCCTCGGCCTATAAGAAAGTATCCTGGTTGTTCACGGTTGTGGATACCGCTGGGCCTACTACTTATTATTGGTCTACGATAACCAGAAGTTATGGCGGTCATGACTATGTATTTAAGATTGATCCTAAGACATTCAACGGTGTCACTTTAAGCCGGGGAAAATCCGAACTCGGTATCCAAGCACCGAACGATCTCACTTTTACTATAGAGAACACAAGCAATACCTTAACAGCTAGTAATTTTGTCGATAGCTCAGTTACATTAGATTTGGTTCTTAGCGACGGAACAGATGAAGAAACAATAGCTACATGGAAGTTTAACACCAAGCGTTGTGAGGCTATTTATCAAACCCTCAAGTTTACTTGTGAGGACTTTTTGCAGCAATACTTGAGTGGGGATTATCCAAACACCAGATTGGTTAAGGATATAAGCCCCTCATCTGATATAGACAAGGATGATGATCTCTGTGTTCCAGTACCAATCGGAACATGTTATATCCCTTTACGTTCAATCTATGTTACGAATGATAGGTTTTATCTTCTTGGTCTAGATAGCCATGATTATACTATCTCAAAGGTAAGATCTCCTCGTTCCTGGGGAACTGGTAAGAGTGAATGGGCGACTGGAGATTATGCCTTTAATAAAAGCACTAAGACAATCGACACGGTGGTCTGGGAGGTTTTCCAAGCCATCATTTCCGATAGTGATGGAGATGGCGTTGTCGATGCAAATGGTGTGTGGCAAGATGGTGACTATCTTCTCGATATGCCAACAGAATTTTATCGGGATGACACTCACACATTAACAAGCCCAGATGATGCCATAGAATTTATTCTAGAAGATCTTGGAGTGGCTTCTGGCGACATCGACACAGGGGGCGGGTCTTCGTTTGAAACCGCTGGAACTACATTCAGTGGGTGGAGCTTAGTATTCAATGGAGCATATTATAAGAAGCAAGATTCTGGGAAAGTTATTGCTTCTCTACTTAACATGTGCCACTCGATCTTTAGAGTAACCGATAAGATAGAGCTTCACGTTCTTTCCAAGACATCTCAGAAGACCATAACTAAAGCAGATGTTATTTTAAACTCCTTCAAGTTTTCCACTATAACTAAAAATCAAAATGATTCCGGCTATGTTTTATGGCAAGAATCAGGTGAAGCACAAGACGAATATATCAAGTCTTTGGTTTCTGCAAAAGCAAGCACTGATGAAATCTCAAGTGATTCACTAGAAATCCCCTTTGTACAGGACTCCCAAGATGTACAAAGGATCGGAACACTTTACTATCAGAGAAAATTTCTGAAGGAAGCTAATTGTTCCTTTAGCAATAAAGGCGGAACACTCCTTGCTGTTCAGCCCGATGATGTAATTACAATCAATGAGGCTGATTACGGCGGAAATTATGCTGTCCTAGTTGATTCCATGACTATCAAGAGAGACCTAACGATAGATGTCAAATGTGTTAAGTTTAGTGAAGCTCTTGATGATTGGGATGACTTAACTCCTGCTGCAATCTCTCCAGCAACTAATGATGTGCCAGCATTAAATACAACTGGATCTAGATTGTTTAGTTCACAACCTGTTACGCCATATAATGTAGGTGATCTTTGGTCAGGCGGACCATCTGGTGATTTGAAGAAATGTAAAACAGAAAGATTAACCGGAGCTTATGTGGCGGCTGATTGGGAACTGACGAGTGATTATAACAAAACAGCCAAAAACCTACAATTCAATGGTGATTTTGAACTAGATGCCTCTAGTGAAACCGATCCCACTTATTGGACAAGAACGATTAAAAATGGTACACCTTTATTTGCTATGGTGTGGATACCTACGCCTGAATCTCTTTGGCCCCCATGGAAACCAGAAGGACATTGTTTCTACGCAAATTGTAATGATGCCGCACAATATATAGGATTAAAGTCTGATTATTTTATTCCAGTATCTCAAGACTCATATTATTGTTTAAGCGCCTGGGTCAAAACCTTTAATGGCAGATGTTATTTAGGCATTGCTTGGTACGACAAAGACTATGTTAAATTATCACATGTTTACGTGTGCATGAATGGTTATGAAGCCACCCATGCTTGGGAACAAAAATCCTCAGCAGCTTTTAAGCCTTCAGATTATAATGCTACAGCTAGGTATGTCAAAATTTGGGGCTATCCGCAATATAAAAAAATTGGCTATACAATGATTTCTAGAATTCAACTTGTGGAATCCAGAACCCCGATAGTTTGGGAAGATAGCTATGCGGTTGCGCCGGGGGCTGATGTAACCGCTGACAGCCCGCAACCCGCCGATTGGCTTTCCGATTTGATTGGCACGTTACATATAGCTGACGATGCTATCACCGCAGCCAAAATAGCTGTGGCTGGACTTGATGGAACGACAGGTAATGTGGCAGCTAATCATATCGTTGCTGCTATGATCCAGGCAGGGGTTATCACGGCAACGGAACTTAATGTAGCAACCTTATCAGCCATTAGTGCCAATCTGGGTACGATTACTGCCGGTACAGTTACGGGAGCCCTAATTAGAACCTCAACTGGTAATGATAGGGTGGAAATGGATGCGACAAACAATAGATTAAATATTTACAAAGGCGGGAGTCTCGTAGGTTATTTAGGATATAGTGGATCAGGTGCAATTCTTTATATAAACCACCCTTCAGCCGCTAGTTATCTCCCCGTAAGAATAACGGATGCAAGAGTTGACTCTAATACTTTTACGTGTGCCAATACAAGTATTACAGATGGTGCTTCCAATTATCCGATGGCTGTATTTAATGCAAATGATGATGCAAAATCGGCTGTTTATGTACATGCAGATACTAGCAGTGTGTATGTCAGTTCTGGCGCTCTATTTGTTTCCCAAGATGGAACAGGAGCTGCTTTAGTTGTCAGTACTGGAGGCGTTACAGCTACTTGTACCAATGCTGGTCAGTGGGCATCTGCTTCCTCTAAGGAGCTAAAAGAAAATTTTGAAGATTTTGTAGCTTTAGATTTAATTAGTAATTTAGATGTTAAAAAATATAATTATAAAGGCAGTAGAAGAAAAACTTATGATGAAGTAAGACAACACAACCTTCGTAGATGGAAGTCAATAAAACATGAAAAAAGTGATGCTTTTTCAGATATATCTATAGAGGATAAAAATGAAAAAATTGATGTAGTTATTCTTGAATTTACAGAGCTACAAAAAGCAGAAAAACAAGTACCATCGCAATATGAGAATGAATTAAATAGACCAATCGCCAAGCATATTTCACCTATGGCAGAAGATTTTTATGACGCTTTTGGTGTGGGAGATAATAAAACTATTGTAGCCAAAGATTTAGGTGGAATAGCATTTCAGGCAATAAAGGAACTTTCTGTAAAAATTACAGAACTTGAAGCAAGAATTGTAGAACTAGAAAAATAAGTACTGCAGATAAATCACTAACTGATTTTACTAAACCGGGCAACCAGAGATTAACATTGGCTATTCTCAGTTAAAAAGGCAGCTTTATGAATGATTCGGAATGTGCCAATCAGTTAAGAGATATTAAAGTTTTATTAAACAAGGTATTCGGAGTATTAAATGGCGATAATGATGACGGTGGACTGGTGACTAGGGTAGCCTTAATCGAGCAAAAAATAGCAGACTTACCATCACCAAACGAATTAAAATTCTATGCGTCAGTTGGAGGTGGTGTCGTTTTGGTACTTGCGCTCTTTGGCTATGCGATGGTAAAATTAATCACTCAAAATTGGGGATAATAATGGACATTTTATGGATTATAAATAATTGGGAAACTATCTTGCTGGCGGCTACTGGTATCGTTACGGCGGCCAGTGTTATAGCGAAATTAACACCAACAGAGACAGACGATAAGTGGCTTGCTAAGATTTTGAAAGTTGTGGATATGCTGGCTATTAATAATAAGCCTACAGAGCAAAAGGAGAAAACATCATGAAAAAGATTTTTACATTGACAATGATCTTGGGATTTCTTTTGATGGGGTCTCTGGCGTTTGCTTGGCAAGATCCGTGTGAGCTTCAAGGATATGATTTTATCATATCCGACAGTTATGTTCTAATGAACTTTACCGATGAGGCTCAGTTTGGGCCAACGCCTGACTGCGGGGGGCATGTAACCATTCTTTGCCCTGATGATCGGGAGTGTGCTCTTCCCTACGAGGTCTGGGGAGAACAAATTATTATAGGAAAGCCTAGTGAGTTACAAGTGTGGAACATGGTTTTCACGCTTGTGGCTGATCGTCTAGTTCCACAAAGCGATGCAACCTGGGAAGAAGTTTTAGCCCGGAATGGGTGTCCTTCCTTAGAACCAGAACCAGAACCAGAACCGGAAGCATTATGTGCTCCTGACTGTTTGGATTCATGCACCAACAGGAACGCATGTGAAATAGTTGGAGGCCATTGGTATAACGAGCAGTGCAATGAGCAAGAACAAATAGAATGCCCTGAATGCTTAGAGTGCCCAGAGTGCCCAGAGTGCGATAATGCAACTGAGCCTTGTGCAGAATGTCCAGTTTGTGATAATGTGACTGAGCCTAATGTACCTTTTGTACCTTTTGTTTGTCCCCTTGTCGGTCAATCATATAGATTTGACACTCTTGATATCAGCTATGAATTGTCAGGTTTTGCCTGTGAGGTCGGCCCCGGTTGCCGAGGGACTTGTGATTTGTGGTATGGCAATTTTGAGGCAGGGCCTTTATATCGTTATTCTTTAGAGTTTAGCTGCCAAAAAGGTGATATTTTTATTTCTGGAATTTCCTGTAAGCTAAATAATAAGGGGAATCTAGTTTGCAAGATTATCACGCAACCAGAAATTTCGACTATGCTGGTTTTCGGTCAGCAGGAATAAGATCCTCCTTACGCAACGCTCCTGGCTGGACGGCAACGGGATTGGTCAAAAGGCTGGGAGCAATTCTTAAAAAGGATTAGATATGACTAAATCAGAAACAAAATTACTTATCATGGTGCTCATCGCAGTTGCTGTTTTTGTTGCTTCAGTTTGGTTTATGTTTACTCCGGCTCATGCTGCTGATCTAAGCTGGGATACTTCCACTGAGCCAGATATTCTTGGTTATAATATCAGTTATATGGGAGACTACACCGGAGCAGCGCAGAGAATTGCCAATCTTCCTATGGATGAATTAGATGTTAACGCTACCAGGATAAACTACACGAATATAGATACCAAGATGAATCTTAGGCCGAACGTAGAATATACCTTTTTCGTAACTGCTTATGATGCTTGTCAAGAAAGCGACCCCAGTGAATCTGTTACTTATACTAGAGTAGGCTATGTGCCACCTGAAGATAACTTGGAACCCGTCATTATCTATTGTACTCCGCCAGTCCATATCATAATAGGTAAGTAACCGGGGTGACGCCATGAAAAATATATCAGACTTGAAAATAGTTGAATTGGAAAGAGAAATTTCATTATTGTACCCGTTGTGTGGCTTCGGGAAATATGCCAATACTGGGATAGAAGTATTCATCCAACACCAATGGAAAATGTTGAGTGATCGGCTGACAGAAAAGATAGATGGATAAAGCACATCCAAAATATGATCTAGACATGCTTTTAACGTGGTCAGAGCTTGTTTTACTCACTGGTTTAATATTCGGAGAGGCAAGGTCAGAATCGTGGAGTGGCAAAATTGGTGTAGGTTTAACTGTGCAGACGAGAGCAAAACATCCTGGTCATTGGCACTGGGGGTATAATTGGAGGCAGGTTATCTTATGTGCCAAGCAGTTTTCGTGCTTTAATCAACTTGATCCCAACCTTAAAGCATTAATAAATGCTCAAAGAATAAAGGGTGCCTTATGGTTTGAATGCGCTATGGTCGCAGAACAAATTTATCTTGACAGAGTTAAGGATTTTGTGGGAGGCCCTACACATTATCATACGTTGAGCGTTTCCCCATCATGGGCTAAAGATTTAAAATCTTTGGGAATTATCGGCAACCATCGGTTTTACACCTGTTTTTAGTTAGCCAATCCACTTTTTACCTCCAGATAATGCCCACGATCACCGGCGAGCGTAGCGATGACCGCGTGCATTGTGTTATTGGCGGGCGCGTGACCCTCACTGGTTAAAGTTCTATTCTACCAAACAAACATTCCATCCTTTTTCTGAAACCAATTATCTTTATAGAATTATGTCTCAATGTATTTGCTAACGGGACAATCTCTTCCATATCCTTACTTGTTTCCTCCATCGGCGGTTCAGGTCTGATAATAACAGAAATTCTATCCTGTAAAGCGTTAAACAGATCATTCAACTCATTAACATTTGATATTAACAGTTGTAGTTCTCTATCAACTTCTGACTCTTTTGCCGGTACTGATGATTTTGCCATGTCATTCATACTTTTTCCTTTTCTTCTGGTTCGTTCTACGGCTCGCCCGTAGCAGCGTATTGATTGGCTCGCAAATCTCTACATTGTCAGAGCCAATATGGACATCAGCGGCGAGCGCAGCGATGTCCGTTGTATGCCGTTATTAGCGGATTTACTCCGCAACTCATAGACCAATTGTCTCACAGAAAATCCCGCATTCATCAACTATAGGAGGGGCATGTCTACCACGTTCAGGGTCAAGTTCGTCAAGGAATACACCTTTAATGCAAGTAGCTTTAATCTTGCGCTCCATCTTTGCCCTTGCTTCAAATACTTCAGGGAAGTCTACACGAATATGATTCCAATAACCCATACCGCCATTAACGCACCCAACACAATTATTATTATGGTATCCGAGGTCATACATTTTAGGACGTTTGATACCGCTTGCATTTAGAATCTCATGGGCGTGTTTCTTCGTGATTCCATGTTTAATCAACGGTGCAACATGGTCATATTCTGGCATAGTTGTGAAAAGCCTATCTAATCTCTCTTGCTCGTTAGAATCCATTCCCCAAATATACCTTAATTCGTCAACCTGATCTTTCTCCCAGTCGGCTCGCACTTTCTTTTTCAGAAATTTGGTACACGCTGCACCAGATGGACCATTGATATAACCTCTACCACCAGACGAATAGCATGCGTTTTCCACAGTTTCATGGATTGATCGCAATATCTCGATAGGCTTACCGAGCCATAATTCACAATCTTTAACAAACCGCAGCGTGTCTCTGTGCTGGTCATCTATGTGGATGTAAAATATTTGATCAATTTCGGATATACTCATCTTTGCTGCAACAGCACTTGACACCCATGCACTAAACCACATTACTGTTTTCATAGTTGTCCTTTCCTATAACCGGTTTATCCGGTTCATGCAGTTGATTAGCATGGTTCACCCAGATCTAACGATTGAGTTAAGCGGCGGGGCTTTTTCGGATGACATACGGAATCACATCCATGCCAATCCAATGTTTTTTTTATTTGCGGGCCAATAGATTGCAAAAAACTGCAAATCATTTCAGCCAGAATGAAATCAGGGACATCAACTTCGTTTTCAATACAATGTTTGTTTATAAGTATTTCCAAATCCTTTTTAAACTCTTCCATTGTCTTTCTCCTTTTCGCCTTGCAACATAATGTAATGATCACCGGCTCTTAGAGTATTCACATTTCCGCCGGCACCCTCCACATGTAGCTCCGTTGTGAGTAGGCCTGCCGGTCTTGTGGCAGGTTTTGGGGTATTTAGGTTTCATTCCCTACCGTCCCAGAATATAGTAATAACGAGACAATATATTCTCATGTGCCCTACATTGTGAAATACTGTCAGGAGTCTTCCATGTTGTTCTAAGCCCTTTTGCTCTGTTAACTGATTCAATTAAAAGCGTTTGGGAAGAAACAATAATCCACATATCAGCCGCTATGAGTCTTCTGGTTCTCTTCCGAAGTTGTAAGTGTTCTGTGTTCATTGTTTTTACCTCTTAGCGGACACCAGTTCCTCTTTTTCGTTTATCATCTCAAGAAGTGCTTTGCACTCTGCCATCGTTGTTTTACTTCGTGCCCACCCCAACTCAACCTTGCGAATAAATTTCTCACATAACTTTTTTGCGGCTATCTCAATTTCTGTCATGATTCATCTCCAATATCTAGCGGTTCTTACCCTGGCAAGCTAGATACCCAGGGCGGGGAGTTATTTTCCTATTAATTCGCTATAATATTCTCTAACCTTAGATTGATCGTCAAGAGGCATCTTGCCAAGTTGAGTTTGGAACGATGATGAAACCATAAATTCCATTAACTGTTCTTCTGGAACACCAGCCAACAGTTCTTTTGCTTCAATGACTTTCTTTTCACTATCGGATGGTTCCATTGTGGTAACGTCTTCTTCGGGTGCTTTATCTTTTTCCAAAGACTCATTGGATGCCTTTGCAATTTCTTCTGCTTTTTGCCTGAAATCATCAGGGTCTAACAGAGCATTTTTCTTTATTTCTTCCTCGGAAGAGCCCGTTGTTTCGAAGATAAAGCCAACAGCATTATTTATCTTTTGCTTTGTGGCCGTGTGCTTGTTGTAAAGAAACTCATTGAAAAACTTTTCTTCGATGGATAGAAGTTCCTGCCCCTTACCCTTCTCAGTCAGAGAGAAAAAGTCTTCTCTTTTGGCTACTCCGTCTTTCAAGCTTTTGTGAATTTGTGTTAACTGAACAAGCTGTGCGGGGACAACTCCCTTTAATTTATGGCCCAATCTTGCCTCAAGCATTTCTTGAGTTACCCCAAGATCACTAAAAGCAACTACCATTTCCCTTATACGGTCTTCGATTGGCTTTTCATCTTTCAGCAAAGTTTCTTTGCATTGCTTTTCTGCGGCCTCAACAATATCCCCTGGGATAAGCTCAAGAATACAGGCCCGGACCCGCCGTTGGCCCATGTTGGCAACCAGTTCGTACACATCACGCTCAGACGTTAAGGCAACATTGCCAGATTGCTTGTCTCTGATATGATTGACAACAAAAGTTCTGATAACTCTTGTATTGGTTTCCAAGTCCCATGCGAAAGCTTCTACCTCTGATGATCCGAGCTTGCGCGACAATTCCTTTAGACCATATGTAAGATTCCCCCAATGGCACGCTAAGACCTCGGCAAGCCTAATGGTTGGCCCTGTAACCATTTTTCCACCACGGGGGTATGCATAAGCTGCTGTTTCGGCCAAAGACTTCCGACGACAAGCTTTCTTGATTTTTTCATAAGCAGTAAATTCGTCTCTTGGATTCCCACGAGCTATAATCATAGCCGCCTGGACCTCGGCCATTGCCCTACTTTGCTCAACGCTGACTAGCCCCGTCTGGACTGCTGGGGCCGATGGTTCTTTTGGGGTCATCTCACCACTGAAAATGTTTACTTTATCAAAATCTTGTTCTGGCATAATATTCTCCTTTTATTTTGTGTAGTTACAACTTTGGTAAAAACCGCACCAACGGGGGCTACAAACCCAGCCACTTGGGTCGCATGGCGGGAAGCATCCGGCTTTTATCATCTTCAACATTGATTGTACTCTTTTCTTTAATAATACCCAGTCTTTTTCATCTCTTTCGGCCACCAGTGTTTGATAACCGAAATCTTTTGTTTTGGTGAATACCTCCACTGTCATCTTGCTTGGATACTTGCCTGTTTCAGCTTTCAATAGCTCACGGTAAATAGTCATCTGCATATCAGTCTTAATTTTGTTCTCAGGCCATTTCCGAGCCGCACTCTTCATATCCGCAAGCCAATTCGGTTTTGCCAACAGGTCAACAGTCCCAACAAACGGGATTTCAATATCAGGGTCTTTAAAATAGATTTTCTTTTCTACCATTATTGGCTGTATCCGTGGTGCCAAGTTTTTATGGTAAGATTCTGTAAGCCCGACCGTGGTATCAATCCCCATGGCAAGTTGTTTTTTGGCTGAGGACAATTCCTCTTTTGGGAAAAAAACGCCGTGGTCAAAAATAAGCCTCCGGTATTCATCCCTTGCTGCATCCTGACAGACAGATAAAGGTTCATCTTTGCCGGTTAGGAGCTTGCTCTTATGGTTGCATTCAGCCCCTTTGTGCATTCCTGAGCCTATACGGGCGGCAATACCTGGGGGGATTATCTCTCCTTCGATATAGCGACGCCTGAACTGTTCAGGGCATCTGAAAAATTGTCCAATCATCGACTGGTGAATAGTTTCAATCATGTTATTACACTTCTCATTCTTCCCTTCTTTTTAAATATCTCACAAATTCCTTTAGAGACATAACTTTAGTCTTTGCTCGAACAATAGCCCCACGTCTCGACAGAAACGGTCCCTCAAGTCTAACCCGCCTAAACCCCTTACGCCCATTCGCACAATCGGGCATCCGGCGGCTGTAAATGTACCAGCCATTGGGTAGATTGTCGTGAAGCAGGGTACGGTGCTTTATCTTGTGGCGTAAGATCATTTATCTCTGATACCCGAATGAACAGCATACCAATAATCAACGCATTCTGGCGTATAGCCAAAACGAAACAGTTGACAAATATTCTGAGTCTGGTCAGAAAAGCCAAAATCAATTTTCTTAGCATACACAGGATCAGCCAGTGACCTGGTAATATGATACCGGAGCGCATAACCAGCCTCGGTGTCGTAACTGAAGACATCACGTTGAATACGCTCTAAATTTGTTTCTTTCATTTTATAGCCTCCTGTCCAAATAGTCATCAATAATCCAAAATGCAACCAGGCTTTTCTTTATTATAACTGTACCACGCTCCGCCCAATAGATATGGCGTCGGAATCAAGTTATCCATATCGTCATCTATTATTACTTGGTGAGCCACCAATAAATCACAAATTATAGCACCAGCATTCATCCAGTCGAATCTATGCCGAGTCCCACGGATAAAATGAAGACCAATAAGATGCGGCGGATAAAGGGTGACAAGATAATTTCTCATTGGAGATACAGCTTCCTCAAAGAGATTGGGGCGTTTTTTGTAGTTCTCAACCGTTCCCTTTGAGACAGAATATTTTTTCACTCCGAGAGATTGTAAATACTTTCTCACAGTTTTCGACATGAAGACACCCTTACCCGGCACAGATATCTTGCTATTTTTTAGACTCGGGACATTCCCTGGTATGAAGATTCTCATTTGTCGAGTCTCCATGTCCAGACCTCAAGACCCACCTCTTTACAATATGCGTCAATATCACCCATCTCCTTACTACCACTTGGCACTTGGGCTCGCTGGTGTATAAGCCGAGCAGCAATTCTCAGCTTTTTATTTTCGGCTTTTAGTTTTTCTATTTCAGTCAGCAGGTCCTCCCAGGCGTAAACTACACAGGAAAAGCGTTCGGGTTGTTTGGCAAACTCATATGGTTTCATTTCACTGTCTCCGACTTTGCACTAGGTTCCCAACCACCATCAAAAGCTCGGCATAACTTAGTAGCCAGATCATATACTTTTTGGGGGTCTGAGGTATATCCCTTTATCCGAAATTTGACCGGGCTTTTCTTCAATCCTTTGCCTGAGGCTTTTGGTATCCATTGGAAGATCGCCAACAGAGAATGTACTAAAATTAGTGGTAGGCACAGGCCCCTTGTAGTTTGATCCTGGGGCGCACTCACCAGAATAGCTGTGTCTGAATTTCTCTTTTATCATTTCCCCTCCTGAAATTTTCAGTCTACCACATCTTATTCCAGTTTTGCCATCTTGTCAAGAAGTTTACAGAAAAAAGTTGACATCTTGGCAAAGTAATATATAATGAAAACCATGAAAAAACGATCTTGCAAAATAGTAATGAAAAAACTCATTGCTCTCCATATGCCCAGTGACGGTAAGAAGAAAAGGGCTGAGAGGGCCAGAGAAGCGGTTGGGCAAAAGCTCGACGGGATCAGTCAGTGGTCTGTCTATAAATACGCAAAGGGCAGCAGACAGCCAGGTAGACACCTTTATATGGCCATTGTCCGGCTTTATAAAGAAGAAATGGAGGCTAAAGACAAATGAAAAAGCTAATATTAACCATAATGTTAACCCTGCTGATGCTCAGTCTCACAGCCTGCGCTCATAAGCCGATAGCAAGCCCTTCAGAGGTTAATGGCTACCTGGATAGGTTGGCTGTTATGTTGGAGGAAATATGAAAGTCCAATACGATCCTAAATTTAAATTTCCAATATTTATCCATAGCGTGGGACAGCGGACACAGACAATATCGATAAAGGAAGCCCGTGAATTCTATCGTGAGCTTGGGGATGTGCTGAAGAAGATTCCGCCTGAGAAGCATGAGGATATTCGGTTTGGAGCTTAGGACTGTGATGCAGGCAAAAACATGAAGTTGATCGAGAAACAAAAATACTGGAAACGGTGCCATGACTGCGGGCAATTCTTAAAAAAAGAATTATGGGTGCCTGTGGATCACCCTTGGAAAAAACACGCATTATGCCGAAAGTGTTTTGATTTTTATGACATCCCCGATTATTGTGGAGGTAGCGAATGGCAATAGGATACCCAACCAGGTGCCGGATTATGGACGTTGAGGGTGTAGAGGTTTTCCCTGGAATTATGGGGGCCACACCGGAAGATAGCAAACCTTATATCGGCCAGAAGGGAGTAGCGAGACAACGTAAGGATGGCGAAATTGAAATCACCTTGGACAGCGGTAAGACACTGTTGGGCTTTGAGTGCTGGTGGGAGCCAATCGTGTCTAACCAATCCGCCAATAACAAATCATTAGAGCGGCCAAAGCCGCTCAATTAATCGTTATGTTTTTGAAGGAGGGGGGGGGAAAATGATTGTTTGTAGCAATGGTAATTGTCCTAGAGGAAAAACCAATGCATATCGGATGTAAACACCTTGAATATGATGAAAGTAAGTACCCGTCATGTAAATTGATTACCATTGAGCCGGATGGATGGAAATACTGGGAGAGACCAAAATATTACGATGGCCAAAGAACGAGAGTTCAGTTTTGCAGAAAGAGAGGGCGCATAAATGAAATATTTGCATGCATCAATCCGGGTGAAATGCCATGTTTTGAAGCTAACCAACCGCCGCCACTCAGCTAACCGTTAGCCACAGAAGATAATAAAAATGGATAAAATTATACGTTTTACCGGAATTCCATTCAAGGGTCTGCCTTGGCCATCTTCAGCCCCTTGGCAGCTGGCACCAGATGGCGATCCTTACAAATCTTTACTTCCTGTAAAAGGAAACGAGGATTATGTGAAAGTGTTAAAATCGGCATGCGCTTGTGTTATGTATGAATATAATGAAGATTTTAAAATATAACCAGTCGCTGCACTGGACCCGAAACATCTCCGGCCAGTGAGCTTAATGTTATACAACATATGATGGAGGCATTTATGAGTTGCTGGACAAAAGAAGAACTTGAAAACATGCTTGAGGATGTTGTGAACGAATTGAATTTATCTGATGCCATGATTGAGCAACACGGGCAGGCTGGGACTTCCCCGGCTGATCTGGTCCATCTTATACTTGAGAAAAAAGACATGGAAATTTTAATGCTTAAACAAGGATTTGTTACTGTATAACAAATCAATACAGCGGATAAACCGCTGATTTAAGTGTTAGATGGACGTTTTAGCGGCTTTTCGTCAGTAGACAAAAAACCGACACACGCTAAACAGCTCGTAAGGAGGGCGATATGGTTAAACAGTACAGAAAAAAGCCAGTTGTAATTAATGCGGTAGAATGGACAGGCAGGAACCTTAAGGAAATTATTGAGTTTACTGGTCGGCATGAATCTATAAAAGACTGGGAGTGGGAAAGATATGAGAGATTAGTCAAATATGCGGGATTAAAAATATTTACGCTTGAAGGTGCATATATTGCTACCATCGGAGATATGATAATAAGAGGAGTGCAAGGCGAATTCTATCCGTGCAAGCCTGACATTTTTGCCAAGACCTATGAGGACGTGAGCGGCATCTAACAACGAGTTCAAGCGGATCGAGTACGGCCGCTTAACTCAATGTTAGACCGACAATCACGGCGTAACAAGTTACACAGATTGATTGCGAAAGGAGGAGAGATGACGCAAGAAGAAAGCATTACAGAGGCAAAAAATGATATCGACCAGCTGACTATTGCAATTTCATTTGAGGCGAACATCCTTGATAGAGCAAAAAAAGAATATAAGAAAAAGAAGAAAAGTTACTTTGATCGAATAGAGTATCTTAAAAAAGTTGTTTCTGGAGATGTTGTTAGGTAATGTCTAACAACTGCTTCAACTGGACAATAAATTGCCAGTTAAGCAAATGTTATAAACCTTTTCGGCAGGGGTTTTTGCTGGTAAGTTGGAAAAAAGAACACTGGAAAGCATTGTGAATGATATTCTTGAGGAGAAAGATCATGTCTAATCAATCCGCAAAGGAGTAAAGATATGGAAAAGTTAATCGGCTCTGGCTTTGGCTCTGGCTATGGCTATATCCACTTAGGGGGTTGACTCCCTGCTCAGCTATATATTAGATCAACGAATTTTTTAAAATGGAGGTTTAATAATGTCATTTCCCGAACTCAACGACGTGCCTGTGGCAGCTAAAATTTTAGGAATCAAAGAATCGACAATCAGGGCGTGGGTACACTTCAGGCGAATCGAACACATTAAAATCGGACGTCGAGTAAAAATACCAGGGGCCGAGATTCAGAGGATTATTGACGAAGGTAGGCAGCCAAGGCGACTTGTTTAGAATGTCAGGGGCATTGTAAATGTGCCAGGAACCGGGACACCATTGTTTAGGCCAGAGCATGGTGAAGAGCATAAGGAGAAATAGTATGGAAAAAGAACAAGAGTGGCTACCAATAGGTAAGTTTGATGCAATCAGAGTGTCGGAGTATAACAGCAAATTCTCTGCTCAGAAAGGGAAGATTGGGAAAGAAAAGACTGCTCCTGCCTGGGCGATTGCTACCCAGTGGGATGACAGCCTGAAGAAATTTGTCCCAAAACAGAAAGACGATGGCGGGTATCTTTATTTACCTGTTCAGGTTCCGTTGGGCGATTGTCAAGCACAGGCGATTGATGCAATAAAACAACTATATTTCCAGGTTGCTGGTAAGCCTATTGATGCTGATGAAGAACAACCACAACGGCCTTATGATGGGCCTCCTGAACCACCTGTGGAAGAGGCTGTGCCCTTCTGATATGGATATATTGAGCAACTATGCCAAATATCGCGGAAAATGTAAGGAAATGGTAGATGATCTTTGTTCTAAAGATTCGACACTAACGCCAGTAAGGGGGCATTATTATTGTTGGTGTTTTGGGAAACAGGCTCATTGGTGGGCTACTAAGCCAGACGGAACCATAGTAGATCCTACTGTTAACCAATTTCCAAAACCCCACATTGGAGAGTATGTGCCTTTTAATGGAATAATTGAATGCGACCAATGCCAAAAATTAGTGCATGAACATGATGCCAGTTTTTATGGTAGATATGCTTTCTGTTCAAGCCATTGCCAACTTCAATTTTTAGGTGTGACGAATTGAAGATATGAAAAATATGCCGAGATCACTATTTTAGTTTTTGCATATAATCTAAAATAATAGTCGTGGCTATTTTAATTTCAGCCATTCTTCGGCGTGGTGGGACACGCAGCCTGTCGATGTAATTTCCATAGCCAGCGCATTTTTTGGCATCTCGAAGGTTGAGATCACTCGTGTATATGGATTCCTGGTTGGGTATGGCGCTCACTCATAATTCCAGGTTTGACGACGCAGAAACCCGGTTCAAATCCGGGGGGAATGGCTACTTAATTATGATTAACAACTTTTGTGCCTGTGGCGGAATAGGTAAACGCAGGTAAGGACCTTATGGATACATTAGCAAACGCACCCAAACAACGCCCCAAACAAGATCGAACAATATCTGGTATCTCCAGAGGCGTAACAATATGGGATAGCGTAGAGAGAAACATGGCCCTGGTCATGAGTTCCCGAAAGCGCAAATAAACAATCGTGAGTAGGCAACTTGAGAACATATCATGTTTGAACGTGCTAATGCTTAAAAAGCCATTATGCGGGGTGCAAATCCTCGCCAGGCACAAATATTATTATGCGGTAGCTGTCGTTCTCTGGTTTTTATTGTTTGGGGGAGTGAAGAATGGATGTAAAACAAAATTATCAAGCTTTTTTACTAGATAAAGTTAACAAAATAGACGAGTCTGGATTTGTTCTCAAAGAGAGTATAAATCCTATGTTATTTGATTTCCAGGCAGATATTGTAAGATGGGCGCTTAGAAAAGGCAAAGCTGCTATTTTCGCCGATTGCGGATTAGGTAAAACATCCATGCAATTAGAATGGGCAAAGTGGGTATGCTCTCATACAAAAGGAGACGTTATTATTTTGGCTCCATTAGCTGTTTCCGAGCAAACAGTGAGAGAGGGATTAAAATTTGGTATTCCCGTTAACATTTGCAAAAGTCAAGAAGACTGGAAATCAGGAATCAATATTACTAATTATGAAAAAATGGATAAATTTGATCCTTCTATACCTGTAGGGATTGTTTTAGATGAATCGTCTATTTTAAAATCCTATTCTGGTAAAATCAGAAACAATATCATCAGTAAATTTGCCAATACTCCATATAAATTAGCATGTACGGCAACCCCTTCTCCAAATGATTATATGGAACTTGGGAATCATGCAGAATTTTTAAATATTATGAGCCGGTCTGAAATGCTCGCTATGTATTTTATCCATGATGGTAGCAATACCTCAAAATGGAGATTAAAGGGACACGTAAAGAATAATTTGTTTTGGAGATGGATGTGCCAATGGGCTATCATGATAACGAAACCGAGCGATCTCGGATATGATGATGGTGATTTTCTTCTACCGTCCCTAAATATTCATGAGCATTTTATAAAAACAAAGCCTCAAGATGGGCTGTTGTTCGTTAGCGAAGTTACCGACTTGATGGACCGAAGAAGAGCCAGAAAAGCATCAATAAATGAAAGAGTGTCTTTAGCCAATGAATTGATCGAAGGGTCTGATAAAAATCAATGGCTTGTTTGGTGCAATTTAAATGAAGAAAGCGATAAGCTTAAAAAAACTATTCAAGATTCAACCGAAGTAAAGGGTAGTGATAGTATCGAGCATAAAGAAAAGTCTCTCGTAAATTTTGCTGATAATAATTTATTTTGTTTAGTGAGCAAGACATCAATAGCCGGATTCGGAATGAATTTTCAGTCCTGTTCTAATATGGTTTTTGTAGGATTGTCTGATAGCTATGAGAGCATATATCAGGCAATACGTAGATGTTGGAGGTTTGGACAAAAGAATAAAGTAAATGTGCATATAGTTTTGTCCGACAGAGAAGGAAGCATACTGAATAACATTAAAAGAAAGGAAAAGGATCATAAATCTATGATTGAAAATATGGTAAAAAATATGTCTCATATTACCAAAATTGAGCTTAATAAAGATAAAAAACTTGTTCCTGTGCATAAAACTGTAAAACAAGAAGGCAAAAACTGGACCCTATATCATGGGGATTGTGTAGATATAGCCAGAAAAACTAAGTCCAATTCTATAGATTATACTGTTTTCTCGCCGCCGTTTGCATCTCTTTATACGTATTCTGATTCTAATAGAGACATGGGAAACAGCAAATCAAATGAAGAATTTATGACACATTTTAATTTCTTAATTAAAGAGATGTATCGTACCACCAGAAACGGCCGGCTGGTTTCAATACATTGTATGGATATACCAGCCATGAAAGAAAGAGATGGATATATCGGTTTAAAAGACTTCTCTGGTGATCTAATTAAAAATATGCAAAATGAGGGGTTTGTTTATCATAGTAGAGTAACTATATGGAAAGATCCTCTAATCGAGGCAACAAGAACTAAATCGATTGGATTGATGCACAAGCAGATAATGAAAGATAGCTCAAGGTGCAGGCAGGGATTACCTGATTATGTGATTACATTTATGAAGCCAGGAGAAAACGATAATATGATAAGCCATCCTGATGGTTTTACTAAATTTATTGGAATTGATGAGCCTGCAGTAAAAGGTATTAAATATAGCCACCATGTATGGAGAAAATACGCAAGTCCAGTGTGGATGGATATTAACCAATCAAATACCATGAACAAAGCATTGGCACGAGAGAGTAATGATGAGAGGCATATAGCTCCTTTGCAACTAGATGTGATAGCAAGGTGTATTGAATTATGGAGCAATCCAAACGATTTAGTTTGTTCTTGGTTCGCCGGAATAGGATCAGAAGGATACCAAGCTCTAAAAATGGAAAGAAGATTTATTGGTTCTGAATTGAAAAAAAGCTATTTTGATATAGCAGTAAATAATCTTAAAAATGCTGTTAATGTTAATCAAATGACTTTATTTTAAAGAGGATTTATGAAGAAAATATATCTAGCATCCCCATATTATCACAAAGACCCAAAGGTCAGAGAATCCCGATTTATTGCTGCGTGTAAAAAAGCTGGCGAATTAATGAACCAAGGCTATTTCATTTATTGCCCGATAGCACACAGTCATCCGATAGCTGTTCAGTGTGAGCTTCCAAAGGATTGGAGTTTTTGGGAGCGATACGACACTGAATATATTAAGTGGGTTGACGAATTATGGGTTGTTATGATGCCAGGATGGGACCAATCAACAGGCATTAAAGCTGAGGTTAGAATAGCGGAAAAGATAGGTAAACCGGTTAGATTTATTGATGTTTCACCCCTTGCGGTTTGACGCGAAACGTGGTATTAAGAATGTATGCTCATTAAAATACGATACTCTTCTTATAAACCTAAAAATTAAATGTACCAGGTCCGTGTTGTGCCGTGAGGCCCGGAATCTCCTTTATCGTATTGAGATGAGCAGCCTGGTGCTTTTTTATTTGAGGTTGCCATGATAAAACCTATTGAAACGTCCTATGGGGGGCATCTTTTTAGATCACGGCTTGAAGCAAGATGGGCCGTATTTTTTGACAAACTTGGCATAAAATGGGAGTACGAAAAAGAGGGATATAATTTTGGCAGAGGTATTAAGTATTTGCCTGATTTTTGGTTGCCTGAGATTTTCTTGCAGGATGCTACCAAGATATGAGTTGACGTTGGGTATGCTCTCCAAAGTATTTATGGTTGGGAAAAAATGCTTGAAATAGTAGACGGTATCGATGGGATAGTTGCAAAAATAGAAGATAGCCCTGGGGTTTGGTTAGAAATAAAAGGGCTTAGATCAACATATGATGAAAGCATAAAATGTTTCTTACTAGGTGTTTTTACGAAACGTCCAGTGCTACTTGCTGTCGGCCTCCCTAATCATGAAATATTTCAAGAATACCCCCCATGGAACAACAATATGTTTTTTTACAAATGTTATGAATGCGGAAACATTAAAATTGATTCTTCCGACGGTGATAGTTTTTTATGTTCAGACTGTAACGGTACATCAGACAAAAAACACCCTAATATTCTTTCTGCTATAGAAATGGCTCAAAAAGCACGTTTCGAGCATAGACAAACAGGATAGGGCTTGTGGATAATATAGAAGACGCTGCCGCAGAATATCTTGACCTCGGATTTAGCATTATTCCTATCGTAAAAGGGACCAAAGAACCACCATACAATTTTAAATGGGCCGAATATCAACAAAGGCAGCCTACCACAGAAGAAGTTGAGCAATGGTTTAAACAATGGCCCGATTCTCAGATTGCTTTAGTAACAGGCATGGTTTCTGGAGTAGGTGTCATTGATGCAGATGGTCCCGAAGGTATCAAATGGATAAAGAATAATCTTCCTGCGACTCCTGTTTATCAAAAAACAGGTAAAGGGTGGCACGCTTTTTATCATTTAACACGTCTGGTTGGGAACAAAGTTAAGTTTTTACCAGAACTCGACGTGAGAGGTCAGGGAGGCTATGTAATTATAGCACCATCCATACATCCAAGCGGAAAGCAATATGAGCTCATATTCCCAATAGACGGCCAGGGATGGGAAGACCTTACTGAATTTCCTTATGATGCTATTCAGCCTCAAACCAAAGATCCTATCACTTTGCAACCGGTTGATGAAGGTGAACGCAACGATACTTTAGCCAAAATAGTAGGCAAATATATTACTAAAAATTTATCTTTTGAAGAGATATCAAATTTATGTACAGGTTGGAATTTAAGCTGCATTAATCCACTAGGCCAAAAAGAACTTGAAACTACCGTTACCTCAATTTTCAAAACACATTATCGAAATCATCCGCTTGATTATTTTATCCCAGAAGATGAACTGTCAAGCAAGTCAAGCAAGTCAAGCGACTCAAGCAAGTCATGCATACTCAAGCAGAATCAAGCAAAGTCAAGCATTGATCAATCGTTTGGGATCAACAAAGAAGACCTGAAAAAGAGTTCAAGGGACCTAAACCAAGAGATAAGACTATGGATACTCGAACAAACTGGAATCATTAAGAATTTTGACATAGATCAGGAGTTTTGCCTAAGATCACGTCAAGAAAAAAATGCACGGTCTTCTCAGCTTAACTACTTGAAAAAACACGGTAAAGTAGCTCCGGTTAAGGATAAGGTGGGGACCTGGCGTATTTTAGCAAACGATTTGATCCGTCAAAACCCTCTTTCAATTAAAGCAAAACCGTACAAAATACCAATGCCATTAGGTACTTATGAGTTAGTAGACATTTATCCAAAGAATATAATTATCATAGCAGGCGCCCCTAATTCAGGTAAAACCAGTTTTGCCCTAAATTTTGCTTTTTTTTGTGCCTTGCTTGACAGTCAAGCGGCTAAGACCCTATATAAATATGTTTTATCTAATAATAAGGAAGGTCAAGCAGAGGGCTTGCTTGACATGCCAGAGTTTTTTATCCCCAATGGTCCAATAAGATATTTTAATAGCGAAATGGATGAAACTGAGTTGAGTAAAAGGATAAGCGTTTTTCCTGAATCAGATGAATGGACTAAAAATGTTGAGTTTTATGAACGGTCCTCAAATTTTCAGGACGTAATTGATCCAAATGGAATTAATATAATTGATTACCTTTCGATATTGGATAATTTTTGGGAAGTTGGAAAACCCATTCAAGAAATTCATGAAATTCTTAAAAAGGGAATTGCTGTTATTTGTCTTCAGAAAAAACCAGGAGCAGAATTTGCTAAAGGTGGAGCGGTTACACTGGAGGTTCCCCGTCTAGTAATTAATATGGACAACAATTCTCCATTCGGCGGTGTTGCCAAAATTGCTAAAGCAAAGGCCTGGGCTACAAAGAATAACCCGAATGGATTGGAGCGAGACTATAAAATAGTTGATAGTTGGAAAATTGTACCTGCCTCTGATTGGCGTTACGTGACAGAAAAAGAACGTCTTAAAGTTAATGCTGACTATAAAGCTGAAAAGGCCCAAAAAAAAGAATACGTATACGAATTTAGATTAGAAGATGGCTCCCTTGCAGGGTTAAATTATGGGGATAGGCAGGAATGGATTAAAACTTATCCAAACGTTAATATTGATTTTGAGCTTACCAATTTGAAAAAGAAGCTTGAATTTAGGTCATGGCTTAAACGCAAGAACTGGTTTTTCCAGGTATCAGCATATTTGAAACAGGAACAGTTGAAGACGTCACAAACAACAATAGGGGAATCCGGCTAATGGAACACATATCCAAAATAATTCCAGGCGTTCTGCAGGACGCAGTTTCGAAACAGGAGATAAAAAATTATGGATCATAAAGAACTGGTAAAACGGGCCGTTTCTTGGCTGAAAAATAATCAACGATGCACGATGCAAGTGTGCCATAAGATCAAATATAAGACTGCTCACGGTATGCTGACAAGGTCCGAAGGGGCAAAAGGGTAGATAGGGGTGTCTGAGAACCTTGAACGTCATAGAAGGCAAAACAGAGAGTAAATACATGGGGAAAACAAATCATATCTGTCCACTGTGTAAAAAAGAAATGCTCCTGGCGCAAACCACTAAAATGATAACTTTTCGGGAAGAAAAATTGACTATCCAATTTTACGAGTATTTTTGCGTAGATTGCAATCTTCATATTGGCACAATCGAACAAACTGCGGCTGTCCAGGCGGCTATAGCTAATAATTACCTAGAGGAAATATTGAAAAAAGGTGGGCGAATAGTTTGGCAAGAGAATTCCTGGAATTTGTTTGATTTTGATGGTGAGGGGCTAGCTTTGGGTGATACTATCCAGGATATGTTGGTCAGCCTGGGTGATTCAGCTGGACTGAAATAGTTGCAGGGCCTCCGAGAGTGAGAGGCCCTTTTTTTATTTCTTTTTCAGTTCTGCCAACATTTTATTTTTGCAATCTTCGCAAATTCCATGTGATCCTTGAACCGTTGAATATCTAATAATTTGTTTGCACCATGCGCAGATTACAGGGTATTGGTGTTGGAAATCAATATACGTGGTAGATTCCATGCTGCAAATCCTCCATTAATCCAGATATGTAGGGTGCTATCTGTCCTTCGAGCGCTTTTTTCTTTTCCGGGCTAATATTTTCCGGCGGTTTGACATATTTTCCAGCGGCCATGATCTTGATCTTTTTTTCCATTCTTTGTGATATGGGGCCTGTACCATTTCTGAGGTGCGAGATCCAGTTAGCCGTTACCCCCAGTTGAGCGGCGAGATAATGGATACTCCACTTGTACCGGCTGCAATAGCTGCGTAATTGTAGGGCGGTCATGGTGTTTCCTCCGCTTTGATCCGTTTCATTGCATCTTCTGCCAGTTCAACAATCATGCGGGCGAAAAATTCAAGGTCATAACAGGATAATTCGCTTGGACCATTTTCCCACCGACAAAATGGGGTATCATGCGTCTCGCAAAAATAGGCAGTACCTGTGTGTTGTAATTTGAATGAATCCCATTCCGGTTTCATCGGGCATTGATTGCAATCAGGTTCAGCAGAGCCTATTTCCTCCATTATGTCCCGTGCGTATTGGCAGCAGGGACAGTTGTTGTTATATTTTTCCCACGGTCCTGGGATTTCACTTTTTTCATAATATTCTCCCTTTTCAAGTTGGTCAGCTAGTCCCGTCCACAGATCGCGCGTCTCGCTACAAGCTTGATATTTAGTCAATTTAGCCATTTGGTGTTTTCTCCTCATTAATTCCCCGATTATTATAAAGAAATATCAGTGTCCCTGCACCAAACGCCATAAACTTGGCACACATAGCGTCCGGGTCTTGCAATGTTGCAGGGTCTAAGGGCAGAATGATTGCCGCCAGCATGATTAGGATTCCTACTATTAGGCCAGCTAGTTTCATGGTTATACCTCCGACAAAATAGCGTCTTCATAGGCGCTTTCCCGGTTTTCTCCGCTCCCTACGATTTCGTCCCACTCGGGTTTGCGTCCTATCGCAGTAGCCGCATTACATCTTGCTGGGCAGGTCCCCTCTGCTACAATCTCCCATTTACCTGTCCAGGGATCAGGGGTGCAGTTATTTCTTATATATACCCAATATTTCTCCTCCATGGTTATTTATTCTCCCTGTCCAGCTTTTCTTTACAGGCGTCCATAATCCAGTACTTCATCGGCTGTTTCTCCCCCGCGGCTGCAATTTTGGCCGCGGTGTGCAAGTCACGCGGAAATCCTTTGATAGTTACGGGCAAACTTTCTACTGTTTCGGGTTCATGGTTGATTTTGGTCATGGGTATTTCTCCTTTTTGGTTAAATTATTCTTTCCAGTATTTCCACGGCCTTTTTAATAGTTTTGATTCCGGTCCTGATTGGTAGCCGATGGGTAGGGCAACGCCTTAAAATATCAATATGCTTGCCACTTCTGTTTTCATAATAGTCAGAGATTATTACAAGGTGATATTCGCGGCCATTTCCCCCCACATAGACAGCACACCAATTATTGAAAATGTTCTCATATCTGTCCGGCTGTATTAATGATTTAGGGATAAAATTGGTCCGGTTTAACATGGTTCTCCTCCGGGCAGTTTAGCCTTACCCAGGGCGTTGAAGGTCGGCCCTAAATTATTTCCCCGGTTGCCGTCCGTTTTAATTTTTCTACCCCTTTTCCGTCGGTCTCGTACTGTTCATAATCCCCTGATCCCTGGCGGCTCACCAGAAATTCCCCTTCTTTTATTTCTTTGATTGTGTACCAATCTTCTCCACTTAGAAATTGTAAAAATCTCATGATTCCCTCCCTGTTTTATTTATTCTGATCCAGTTCCAGCCCCCCGGCTTCCGGTGGGGAGCTGATTTGATTCAGAATGGCTATATGCGTAATCCGTCTATTTTTTCCCCATTGGCAAGTACTTCTAGCGCATCTTGTTGCATTCCTTTTGTCCATGTGGTGAAAAAATGCTCAAAGCTACAATCGGGCAAAGATTGTGACTTAAGACAATGATATCCTGTGCAAAAACCATTTATTTTGGGGTCTCGGTAAAAATTACAATTTTCACATTTTCTGATAAGCTCAACCATTTTCTTGACCTCCCGTTTTATTTGGTCTGTCCCAATCCCAGTCCCTTAGATTAAGAGGCTGAGTTGATTCAGAGTGTCTAGTCGAATGCACCTCCCTCATATTCGGCACGAGCAAGGCAGGCGCCTTCATAGTCACCTTTTGCTGCTTCATACCCACCAGCATAGTTGTGATAGTCCTTTTCTGCCTGTTTTTCTTGTTCTTCTTGTTCGTCAAAATATTCATCTTGTGTCATGATATTCTCCTTTACAGTCTTTTCAGCCAATAGTTCAAACATCCTTGATCTCCTACTAACTTCTCTTTTATAACAGAAACCATATAAGCTATGTTTCCCTGTCCTTTCCATTGTTGTTTTTCTGCCATATTGTCAGCTAGGGATTTTAAGGCTTGGTAGCCATCAGATATTTTATAAACTGCTTCCTTGATTTCGTTTAGCTGTTCGTTGGTATAACTGTTTTCCATTACTCTCTCCTTTTCGAGTTGATGTTTCGATCTGTTAAATACATAATAGATTATCTTGTTAATCTTGTCAAGCAATTTAATCAAGATAATTGATAATAATCTAAAATAAATATAAAGTTGGGTGATATCAGGTAGTTGGGAAAAAAGAAAAATGAGATATTTTTAGGAATTCGGCGAAATTCGACGGGCGCTGGTGGGTGTGACTTTGATAAAAAGGCTGAAAAAGGAAGGGGCCACCAAGCGTTGAACCCAGTGGCCCGGAGAAGAGGAGAAAATGAATAGTCACAGGATACATAGATACAGGGGGACTGTCAATAAAAATAGTTCACTTGACAGTAATATACTAGGATGCTATTGTGGAAATATGGCACTAAAAATTATGACCTGTTTAAGGTGTAAACATGAGTGGGCAAGCAAAAATGCGGATGCGGTGAGGGTTTGTCCTCGTTGTAAATCGCCGTACTGGGACCGTAAGAGAAAGACTAAGAAGATAGATAAGGAGAATGATGGAAAAAACAATTAAAGTTTCAGATGTTATTTATCGAGAAGATCTGTATCCCAGAAGCTTAACAAGCCCTGAGAAAGTCCAGGATTATGCCGAGAATCTTAATATTCTTCCTCCAGTTGAGGTTAATCAACAAAATATTTTGATTGACGGTTGGCATCGTTGGACAGCACATAAAAAGAATGAAGTTCAAGAAATTCTGACTACTGTTACAGAAACAATGGCAGAAGCTGAAATTTTAGAGCTTGCCATTATCCGCAATAGCGCACATGGATTACAGCTTTCCAGGACAGATAAGCAGGACAACGCTAGGAAGATTTATCACGTTACACCAGCTAAAGACCGCCAAAAGAAAAAAGAAGAGCTTGCGCGTATGCTCTCAGTGTCGCTCCGTACCGTGAAAAGATGGCTATCACGCATTGACAAGGATACCAAGGAACAGCAGAAGAAGAAAGTTTTTGATCTTTGGATGCAGTGCTTTACGCAAGAGGAGATTGAGGAGGCAATCGGCTTAACAAGGGATGATGTCAGGGGGATTTTGGGTAATATGGACAACTGTCCAAATTCACCAAAATTTTCATTCCAAGAGGATTCTTTCTCCCCCCCCGTGTACAATATATGGAAGCAGCAGAAAAAGAGTGCCGGTTCAGAGTATTTTGGTAACTCAGAACCCAGATGGCTTGAAAATCTATTATATCTCTACACAGAACCTTTCGACATTATTATTGACCCGTTCGCCGGTGGTGGCTCCACTATTGACGTCTGCAAGAAACGCGGTCGCCGGTATTATGTCAGCGACCGGAAGCCGATTGTCGAACGTGAGCACGAAATCAGGTTTCACGATTTGACAGAAGGATTGCCGTCTGTACCGCGTTGGAAGGACGTCAAGCTTGTTTATCTTGACCCTCCGTATTGGAAGCAAGCAGAAGGCCAATATAGCGACGATGCAGAGGATTTGGCAAACATGCCGATTGATCAGTTCAACGAAACATTATCAAATATTATTACAGAATTTGGCAATAAGCTTTCAGGATATGAAGATACAAAATATATTGCGTTAATTATTCAGCCAACGCAATGGAAAGCTCCAGGAAAGCATTTTACCGACCATGTTGGCGATATGCTTAGAACCATAAAACTTCCTGTCAATATGCGTTATTCTGTGCCATACGAAAGCCAACAATGCACAGCGCAAATGGTCGAATGGGCTAAACAGCACAAGCAAACACTCGTTCTAACAAGAGAAATCATTGTGTGGGATGTGCGCTAATGCAAGAAGAAAAGTATGGAACACGAGATCGTTCATACTCCGCGTGGCACAGACGGCTTTCGACACGGCGATATGTTGGCATTGAAAAAGCTCAGTTACTTGCAATGATTGACTTGGATGCTTCACTATTTGTCGAGTATGATGACGGCAATAAAGAACCGATCGCACTTATAGAAACCGCCTGTGATGTCGGCCAAAAATATAAGTGTGCAACGGTAACAACCAACTTGGCAAAGCGTGCAAATCTTCCTTGCTTCGTGGTCTTGTATTCGTTATCTTCAACAGCAAACCCGGCTGACAAAGAATGGAAGGACATCAAAAGTTTTCGAGTGAAAAGGCTCTTTCCTAAGCATGAGAAAGAATGGCGAACGATGACGCCGGAAAAGTGGGCTATGAATCTTTTAAAAATGCGTGAATGGTCAGCGAATAACATTGATCTTGAATATCATGCTAAACTTGGGAGGAAATAGAGATGTCTGGATTTGGCGTATTGATTATATCTTTGGTTTGCATAGTGGCAGTAATTGCCATTTATGTGGCTATAACACGATGGATATTCAGGGTTAATGTCATAGTTGACCGGCTAGATGATATAATTGGATTGGTAAAGGATCAAAATATTATAGCTCTAGGAATGAAAGATCAAGGTGACTCGTAATGTTTTGGATACTTCACATTGCTGCGGTGTTTTTTTGTCTCCCAGCGTTGTTTCTCACGATACCCCTACACAAAGAGAAAGACTAAGAAGATAGATAAGGAGAATGATGGAAAAAACAATTAAAGTTGATAAAGAATTTCAAGCACTCACTCCACCGTTATTCGCAGAAGAATATACAGGGCTTGAGCAGAATATCATTGAGAATGGTTGCCTTGACGCCCTTAAAGTATGGGGAGATATACTTGTTGACGGCCACAATAGGCACGCTATTTGCGAGAAGCATGACATTGCATACACGACACAGGCTGTTGATTTTGACAGCCGGGGCGCGGCCCTTGTGTGGATAATTCGTAGCCAATTGGATCGCCGAAACATTGCTGACTTTGTGCGGTATGAATTGACGGATCGGCAGGCTGGTATTTTGAGGGAACAGGGACGTCAAAAGCAGCAAGAAGCCTGTGGTGACAAAAAAAGTGAAGAGGCAAGATCGCTTTTGCCGATAATCGGCAAAACGGTTTCTGAAAAAGAAGTCGAACCTGAAAAGCATGACACTCGTAAGGAAATTGCGAAGTCTCTCGGTTGGGGACACAATAAAGTATCGGAGGCTAAAATTGTCAGCGACAAGGCACCTGAAGAAGTCAAAGCGAAACTCCGCACTGGTGAAATATCCATAAATCGTGTATATACGCAAATCCGTAGGGAGGAGAAAGAATCCAAACGTGAATCACGTCGTCAAGAAAACAGGGAAAAGATTGCTAAAGTAAAAAACCCGGCAGGAATAGCGCAAAACGATATTAGGTTCCCAACTATTGTCATAGACCCGCCGTGGGACTGGGGTGACGAAGGTGACAACAACCAACTAGGACGCGCTAAACCAGACTACAGCACTATGAGTTTACGCGAGCTAATATTGCTTCCTATTAAGGAATTATCTGATGTTGATTGCCATCTGTATTTATGGATTACGAACAGATCATTACCTAAAGGATTCGAGTTGTTTAAAAACTGGGGTTTCCGGTATATCACTGCGCTAACATGGGTAAAACCATCATTTGGAATGGGGAATTATTTCAGAGGGCAGACTGAGCATGTTCTTTTTGGTGTAAAAGGAAGCCAGCCACTGAAAAGGAAAGATGTAGGAACCGTTTTTATGGCTGAACGTGGAAAGCAAGGGCATAGCAGCAAACCTAAAGAATTTTACGGCCTCGTCGAGTCGTGTAGCCCAGGTCCATATTTAGAAATGTTTTCACGTTCGGATCGGGAAGGGTGGACAATGTGGGGTGAAAATGAATAGTTTTGATTTTGGAGAGCAACTTACGATGTCACAAGGGGTATCTGCATCAAAAGACGTAACAGAAATCTTACTAGAGAATATTCCTGGTTCTGTTAATGTATTACAGGCAGCACAAGAGAATGACCGGCGCGGGATAGATTGGTGGATTGAAATGAATACTGCTCGGCATCTTGCTGTTGATGCAAAAGTACGTGACATTGATTGGGCTGCTACACACCCAGACGAAGACGACATCGCTCTCGAAAGCTGGTCAGTTATAGAAAAGAAAATTGTCGGGTGGACAAGAGACACGCAAAAACAATGCGATTATGTATTATGGTTGTGGAAGCCTACCGGACGTTTTTGCATCCTACCTTTTGCGATGCTATGCAAGGTCTTTATCGAGAACTGGGAGGCGTGGCGAGATAAATATAAAACGAAACAGCAACATACTAAACGCAGCGATGGTGGGTATCATAGTGAATGTATTTTTGTCCCCCGCCGGATTGTTTGGGCTGAGATATACAAAACATTTAGCGGCCAGGTAACATAACAATAAATCAACTGGACGCAAACAGAGGATAACTATGTCAAATAAACCAAAATACTTGAAACATGCACCTCAACAACAACCTTTCGACGTATCTGAGGCTGTACCGAAAGACTGTGAGCAATGTGGAGGAAAGGTGTTCGATCTTGCCTTTAAATTGATGGTTATTTCCCATCTGTCACCAAAAAATAATACAGGACAGGATGTGCTGGTCAAAGCGGAGGCATTCTTATGCCATGAATGCGGTCATGAATTTGGGCAGGTTGTTGAGACTAAAGATCAAGGTGGCTCATAATGTTTTGGATACTGCACATATTGGCCGCACTGTTCTTCTTTCCAGCACTGTTCATAACAATACCTCTTCACTTGATTTGTTCTGCAGTAAAAGATAGTAAGTCTACAGGAAAAAAGTCTACAGAAGATATGAGAGGACGGTGGTAATTGTATTATGATTCCAATATCTAAGCTCAAAACAATGAAGACCCTCGATGTCCGACGCGGTGTTCCTGTTGTCGAAAGGATAGTAGGCCGTGCGCTCCAAAGGATCAGGGAGCGGATAATGTTGAGGGATGAATATACATGCCAGATTTGTGGGCGTGTACTGGTCGATGGCGAAGTGGACCATATTATGCCTTTAAGTTTAGGGGGTTGTGAGACAGACATCAACCGTCAATATATATGTCGAGATCCCTGTCATAGAGAAAAAAGTAGGCGTGAGGAAAAGGAGAGGGGAAAATGATGAAACCGCAACAACAGCAAATTAACGTAAGTGAACAAGACACAACGCTCACTGTCTGCCCGTGTGGATGTGATCTATTCGATGTGGCCTATCGTCACAGAGTACTCCCAGGGCTGTCACTGAAGAACCCATCAGGGCAGGACATGCCTATCAAGATTGAGGTGTTCGTGTGCTGGGAGTGTGGGCTTGAGTTGGGGAAAATACCTAAAGTGCCGGAGATACCCGATCGAACCGTTGGAATACCTGAAATTGACCAGGATTGATAAGGATGGAATGATGAGTGATGAACAAGAAAAGAAAACACCGAAAGAGTTTTTTTTAACGAAACTTTATTCAGCTATGCAAGAGTTTGAGAATGTTACAGGGGTTGAGGTATGTGAAATCGCAGTACACAGAATTTCTATTTCCAAAGCTGGGGCGAATCCTATTTCAGTTATAGATCGTTATGAGTTAAATTTAAAATAGATTGTAATATTAGATACTTATACAAGCTTGGATGTGCTAAGTACTTAATATAATTGATAAAGATTCTTGGGGACTCTTCGGGTTGAAGAATGGGTGGGCCGAATGCATAAACAGAGTTTATTAATAGATAATTGGGGATTTGTCAAGGAAAAAAAGAGGTAGATGATTGCCATTGATTATGACGTGCGCTCAATGCGGCGAAGAATTTACCGGCGTCAACGAGCAAGACAGTGTGGCGTTGAATATGAACCTATTAATGTTTTCAAAGTATTTGAGCGTGATAGATGGCATTGTCAGATATGTGGTAAGCCAACGCCTAAAAAGAATCGCGGGACAAGATATCCGAATGCTCCTGAGTTAGATCATCGTATTCCAATATCAAAGGGCGGCCCTCACCTTTATTCTAATGTCCAATGTGCTTGTCGTCGGTGCAATGGACTGAAATCTAATAAGAATTGTGACGGTCAGTTGCCTTTGTTCGGGGTATGAAAGAGAAGAGACCCCCTAGCCCAAGTCAGCCTTTGTGGCTTTTAACCAAAGGTACG
>Ga0222640_1000017_pt1 | contig 52528 bp, 66 predicted proteins | sample AntAcemetagen187_FD_181144 | JGI IMG/M metagenome (GOLD analysis project Ga0222640, IMG submission 181144) | Saline water microbial communities from Ace Lake, Antarctica - #187 | ecosystem: Environmental > Aquatic > Non-marine Saline and Alkaline > Saline | place: Antarctica: Ace Lake... | reverse complement strand
GGCCTTGTCAAAGGTACTCGAACCCAAAGGTGTCATGATTGTTGTCGAAGCTGAACACGAGTGCATGGCGATTCGTGGAGTCAAGCAGCCAGGGGCTACGACAATCACATCCGCAGTCCGTGGTTGTTTCCTGTCCAATGAAAAAGGATCCAAGGATGAGTTCCTTCATCTCGTTCGGATGAACGGAGTTCATTCATGAGACTTGCTTCCATTGTACCCAGTGGATGGATCAATAGACTTCAAGGGGACGAAGACAAGTATCATCTCATTCTTGTCCCCAGAGTCTTGAATGATTCAACGTACCGGGAAGCGTATCGTGCCAGGGCCGAGAAGAGTCATTTCATCATACTTGACAATGGTGCCTACGAAGCCCATGCGTACGGGGAACCTTACAACCCAGACGTTGACTCAATCATTCAAGCAGTCAATGCATTGGGTCTTCTCCCGGCTGAGATCGTTCTTCCCGACGTACCTGGACGAGCTGTCGAAACCCTTTACGCAACAACTCAAGCCGCATATCAACTACGGGAGCTTTGGCCCTATTCATTGTTCATGGGCGTTCCCCATGCTTCCGAGATCACTCAGTACCTAGAGTGTGCTGAGTTGATGGTTGCACTTCCCGGACTCAATTGTGTCGGTGTTCCTTTCATCGCAGCCGAGGCACTAGGGATCTCGAGGGATGAATTGACTCTTCGTTTGTACAACGAAGTTCTCATTCCCCGGGCAGAGAAGTTCGGTCACCGAGTCGAGATTCATCTCCTGGGAATGACTCAACCATTGGACATCGATCCTGCTGTCCGAAACATTGTTCGGGGAGTCGATACCTCGAAGCATGTACGAATGGGAATGGACCTAAAGGTTCTTGACCCCGAGGTTCCAATCATTGAGACCGATGGTCCTCGACCGGATGGTTTCATGTCACTGACCGAGACTGATCTCACTTCCGAAATGGAAGAAGCCATTGGTGAGAACATTGCTCTCCTGTCTGCTTCATTGAACTACGTACCTGTGGCCGAAGAAAACCTTTAGAAGTCTTCAGAATTTCCTTGAAGTCTCCTCGGCATTAAGGTATAATAGGATAATGAGATTCAGTGGACAAGCCATGGATAGAGGGATCAAGACGACCGATACAATCGAACTGATTGATTGGTGTCATCGTTTCAACAAGCATCAGGGTACCTACCCAATCGATCGATTCACCATTGGCCTGTATCAGATTCATCAAGCCATTGGTTGGGGCTCGACTGCCGCCGGTAGTGAGTCAGCAATGGCAGCAGTGATTCACTTCATCGCAGCTGCCGAAGGGGCTGATGCACGGATCGATTACTTCCTACCAGGAGACCTCGACCTCATTGCTTTGGGAATGCCCAATCATTCCGAGTTACTTGGTGTAGTGTCCAAGGCTGCACAGATGTTATTCTACCTGAAGCAGGCTGGAAGAACTCAACGTTCGAGTCGATATGATCCAGCTGTCCTGGGATCTTGTCTTGGGAAAGCTTGTACTCAATTGATCAGGGGTGTTCCGATTCAGTCTCGAGGTTCAGCCATTGAGTTGGCTACTGACATCATGACCGGGAACCTTTGAAAGAACTTGAGCCACTGTGCAAGTGCGATCAATGTCCCTTGCAAGGATTGAATCGTACTCAAGTATGGGGGAATGGACCAGACAAGACTGGTTTAGTTCTAGTCGGGGAAGCTCCGGAAGTTCAAGATGACCATAAGGGAATTCCTTTCATTGGTCGATCGGGTGAACTCCTAGACGCAACACTTGAAGACATTGAATTGGATCGTGACAGATGTTATGTTATGAATACTGTTCTCTGTCGTCCGGTTCCTGAGCAAGGGAAAAAGAACTCACCCCCTACTGACGAAACATTGGCATGTTGCTATCAACGAATGGTAGCAGAGATTCGTTTACGTGAACCGAAGATCATTGTAACGTTAGGTGCTCTCGCCAGCCGAACGGTTTTGGAGACGAATGAAACCATCAACTCCCTAGCTGGTCAGATTACTTGGTCACCTATTTACAACTGTTGGGTGATCCCTACGTTCCATCCGGCTTCCGTTCTTCATGGTGGCTACGGAAACTTCGACAGGATCTACGACGCTTTGCAAAGGGCCAAACGGCTCCTGTTCAGCGAAGTACCATTCCCAAAGAAGGTTCATGTGTTCCGTGAAGGTTCCGAATGGTTCTATCTGTCCACTCCGGGTCCGATGATTGAGCTCGCCGATACCCTCAAAGCCAACTGTCGAGAGCACCTTTCAATTGACTTAGAGACCAATGGCTTTGATGTTGTATCTGATCCAGTACTTGAGTTAGGTGTTTCCGATGGAGACACTTCTTGGGTCCTGGATCATGCTACATTAGTTTCAAGTCCAGAAGCAAAAGCAGCCTGGCGGGAATTGATTACCGATCCTAATATCGTTTGGGTTGCTCACAACAAGAAGTTCGATCAACAGTTCCTTGAAAGAGAAGGCCTAGGGGTTCCTCCAAAGTTTGAAGACACAATGTGTTGGGCGATGGCTCTTACCGAGAGACAAGGTGGAATTGGTCTCGAGGTATTGTCCCAAAAGATATTGAATGAACCTGGGTGGAAGGATGAAACGAAACAGTACTTGAAGGGTGGGAAACCGTTTAGTAACGTCCCGGTTCAATTGAGAGCGATTAGGAATGCTCGGGACACTAGAGCTACTCATCGTCTCCTTCCCATCTTGAAAGGTTTAGTTGCCCAAGAAGGTCGAACTCAATTCGTTGTCGAGAGCCTATTGCAGCCTGCACAGGGTGCGTTTGCTGATGCTGAGACCAGAGGAGTCTTAATTGATACAGACTACATTGATCAACTACGTCCCGAAGTTGAACAAGGACTAGTAGATGCAACTGTAGTTCTCCAGGACTTTGCCCGAGAGGCAGGGTTCGATTCACATGACTGTATCAAGAAACCGTCTAAGTATCCTGACGGAAGTTTGGATCCTAGGTCACCAATTCAACTACGTCATTGTGCATATGAGACAATGAGGCTTCGGCCCATTGTTAAGTCTAAGTCAACGAAGAAACCTACAACGGATAAAACGTTCTTAGAGAAGCATGCTGACAAACCATTCGTTGAGAAGGTTCAATTCTTCCGAGACTGGGATCATATGTTATCCGTTTATGTCAATGGGATCGTAGATGACATTGCGGCTGACGGTAGGATCCATCCAGACATTCTAGTTCAAGGGGCCGAGACAGGTCGGCTGGCGATTAAGAATCCCCCTCTTCAAACGATTCCCAAAGACGATGTCGTTGAAGAGAAAGGTTTCCCTAACCTGAAACGAATGTTCATTCCTTCTCCGAGGATGAGTTGGGTCTCGGTTGACTACAAGCAACTTGAAGTCAGGATCGCTTGGCACTATTCCGGAGACGTCAACCTAGGGAATGATTGTTTGACTCAAGACTTGCATGCAACAATGGCATCTCGAGTTACAGGCAAACCCCTTGACACCATAACAAAGATGGATAGGTTCGCCCAGAAGTTTATCACCTTCGGCATGATGTATAATCGTACTGCATTCTCAATCGCCCTAGCAACCGGTTGGCCGATGAAGAAAGCTAGGGCTTATGTCGATGAGTTCTGGACAAAGTATCCCGACTATCATCGGTGGTGGCGGAATGCTCAGGACGGTGCACTCGCCAATGGATGGTTAGAAACTTCAATCGGTCGACGTAGACATTGGAATCTAATCATGCCTGAGTTCATTCGTGATGTAAAGAACCAGGCTGTAAACTTTCCTGTCCAGTCTTTGGCATCTGATCTCAACACATACAAGTTCATTGAACTCAACCAATTGCTACGAACAAACGGTTGGGGTTATCCTTTGTTCCCGGTTCATGACTCAATTCAATTCGAGATCTGGACTCATCGTTTGCCGGAAGTGATTCCAATCATTGTCGACATCATGTGCACTTCTCCATTTGAAACATGTGCCACGTTTGAGGTTGACGTGGACGTTGGTCCCAGTTGGGGTCAAGTCAAAACTTGGGTAGCCTAGAGGAGGGAATCGATTGACCGAAAACGAAATCCATCTGTCAAGGGCTGAATCCGTTTTCGCCCGAACGTTGGCAAAAGAATACATGGAGACGTTTCCCCTCTACGTTGTCTGTACCCATTCGAGAGCGGCTGGGGTTTTTCCAATCCATCCTCGCTATCGACTGGGTGAAGGCAAATGGAATTGTTGCCTACGGTTGGCTCGTCACGATGTAGCCACCGCATGGCGAAAGATCCCAATGAGAAAATTGGCATGAACAATTTCACAATCGTCGAACCCTACGGTATGATTCTAACACCAGCAGAAGAGATTCGAGACTTCCCCCGACGTCTCGAAGTGGCTGGGCGAACGTGCTACAAGAGTGAAAAGAATCTTACCCCCGATTCGGCAGATCGATTCATCCGGATGATAATGAAATCCGGACACCATTCAGTCATTGAACATTGTTCAATCACTGCCCGCATTGTCGGGGATCGTTCAATGTCTCATCAATTAGTTCGCCATCGTCTTGCGTCTTATTCTCAGGAAAGTCAAAGGTATTGTAACTACGGGAAGAAGGGTTTGGAAGTAATTCTCCCCCCATCAATTGGTTCCAATGATCGATTGAAAACATTGTGGGCTGATCAGATCAATGATTCCTATCAATGTTACCTTTGGCTTCTCGAAGGGGGAACTCCGCCCGAAGACGCCAGATCCGTTTTGCCCAATGCAACCAAAACGGAAGTGGTAACGACTTTCAATCTCCGCCAGTGGAGGTGGGTATTGAAAGAGCGAGCACTCAATCCCCACGCCCAGTGGCAAATAAAAGGGATCATGCAAGGGCTCCTACGGTCAATGTTTGAACTAGCCCCGGTGATCTTCGAAGACCTGATTCTCGAATTGGAACAGCTGTAACCTGTTGATAGATAAGGACTTATAACAGTGGCGGATAGGCGCCCTAGAGAGTGGGTATACGTGCCCAATAATCCCAAGATGAGAAGTCGACATCAGCAACGTGTTGATGAATTCATGGCCAACGCTGGCCAGGTTGTGCCACGGCAACCCGAGATGCCCCCAGTCGAAACCCGGCGGCTGAGGGCAGGATTGATTCTCGAAGAGGCTCTCGAAACGGTATACGGCCTAGGGTTCGAAGTGAGAATTCGATGTGGGAAAGAAACCCACTACATGGGGGTGGGTTTCAAAATGGTAATGGATTCTCTAGACGAGACACATCCTCCCGATATGATCGAGATTGTCGACGGTTGCTGTGACATTAAGGTGGTGACTACGGGCACCTTGAGCGCGTTGGGAATTCCCGATCTGGAGCACCAACGGATGGTGGATGTTTGTAACCTGGCCAAGTTTGGCCCCGGTGGCCACAAAGATGATGCCGGCAAATGGATCAAGCCCCCGGATTGGAAGGCTCCCAGAACGGGAGCTTTGCTACATGAACAGGGCTGGCGAGGGCTGGATTCAACTCAGCCCGAGGTGGCTGAGTAGCGATCGCATCCGCACAGGGCTGAGTTCAATCAGGGCCGCGCAGGGCTGGTATTCCTATACTGGCCTCGCGCGGCTTGTATTTGTATACAGGCCTTGCGTGGCTGGGATAATGTAAACTGTCCACGGCTGGCTGAGTTGGATACTGGCCGAGCGAGGCTGTGATTGTATACTGGCTACGCGTGGCTGAGTTCGCTATACCGGCCTCACAGGGCTGCGTTAGATACCGGCTACGCGAGGCCGGGTTGAGGGTGAAATCACCCTGCGCGAGAGGGTGATAACACCCTGCGCAGGGTAAAATCTAGCTCTCATAACCGCGCCGTATAGCGCCTGTCGAGGCGCGCTGCATGGTATATATCGCATGCGCCGTTGCCGCATGTGTATGCGCGTTCAAACGCGCGCTATGTTGAGTCGCTCGTTTGGTCGTGTCCTGGTCCGGTGATCCTATACCTACCAAGACACGAACAAAATATTTCTGATTTTTTCCGTGCCTGTCGCCTGGAGATGTCGTATAATATATACAGTTGAAGAGAAGCAAGCTGAACAAGTCTGAGCTCTCTGACATCGAAATAACCTCGCGTATACTGCGCAGCAAGGCGCGGAGTCTATCGCCTGCGATGGATACTATGCAGGCATGAGACCCGGCGCTTAAACGCGAAGTATGCGAGTCGATGTGACCGGAAAGTTTTTCTGATTTGGTTCTGGCCTTGCTCGCAGGTGTATGATATAATACATTCAGAGTTAAGAACGAACCGACTTTGAAAAGTGAATACGGTCGCAACTCAAACTTGCCAACTCTATTCGGCCCGCGAGGGCCAGAAAGGCTTACCCATGGCAGGCGCGAAGAAGGAAGACGCGAAGCCGGCCGACAAGGGCCAGGTTGCCGCGAAGCCGACTGTCGAGTCCGATGCGAAGCCGGCAGGTGCCGACAAGCCGCAGGAGCTCCCGAAAGTCGACAAGCGGAAGAAGACCGATGGCAAGACGTGTCGCCAATCGCTCTTCGACTTCGTTCGTTCGGAACCATTCGCCCCGAAACACATCATCAAGGCGGTGGTCGAAGAGACCGGATGTGCCCCGGCAACGGTCCGAACTCACATCAACAAGATGCTGAACGAGGGCAACCTTCGCCGTTCCGATACGGACGGGGTCGGTTACATCTACCAGGTCGACGAAACCGGCCCGATGCAGCTGAAAGTCATCGCCGCCAAGCAGCTCGCGAAGGCCGAGATCAAGGACGAGAAGTAGACCCAACGAGGTCAGCAATCGAAACCCAACCCTTCCGGGGTTGGGTTTCTTTTGTGCCTGGAGATTCATCCCGACAGGGCTGAGTTGTTCTAACTCAGACCCCTAGGGCTGGTTGGTTGAGACTGGCCAACGCTGGCTGAGATACTACAACCGGCCTTGTCTGTCTGAATTGCCATCGCAGCCTCGAGTGTCTGAGTTCGATACCGGCCGCCTGTGGCTGAGTACCGGACCAAACACCGACCAAAAGAAAAAGGATTTGGCGCTGGCCTTTGCCCTCGGTGGATCGTATAATACATATAGTTAAGGAGGAGCAAACGGCTTCTCCAAAAAGAAAGGTCGATACGATGTCGAGTACAAACGAAAAGGTCAACGCCGAACTCCGCAACGCGCGCCCGGAAGTTTTCGCCGCGGTCAAAAGTATCCTGCGCTACTACCCCAACACGGTTTTCACCATCGCCACCATGCGTAGCTGGATTGATTCCAAGCTCGCCCGTTTCAACCTGCTTCCGATACAGCCCCGGACGCGGCTGGTTTACGGCGCGATGAAGCGGCTACTGAAGGCCGGATATGTTTCGGTCGAGGCCACCGAGGGCCAGATTCAGTCCACGGTTAAGGGATTCATCCGCGTCGCGGCCTAATTCGGATCAGCGAAGCCCGGGGGCAAAAGCCCCTGGGCGCTCTCTTTGAAATGACGCGCGCATAGATCGCGTAGAGGGCGCGGGTAGAATCCCTGCGACGAATACCATGCAGGCATCTGCCACCGCGCCCTCTACGCGATCTATGAGAGCTAATTTTCACCCTACCCGTAGGGTGAAAATACCCTGCAGAAGTTTTTAGATTCGCCCTTGCCTTGGCGCAGGGTGGAGGGTATAATTAATGTAGATTCGAAAGGAGCAGGCGATGAAAACCTACGAGGTTGCAATCGACTATACCCTCTGGGGTGGGCCGGGATCGGATGAACCATCTCAGCCCAGGCACGCTGAGTTTGAAATTCAGACCGACGCGGTCGGGTTGGAACTCGAGGACGAGGTATTCAGCCACCTCCGGTTCGATTGCCTTTCAGACCCCGCGGGCGAGATTGAAATGATCGGATGCATGATCACAGCCAAGGAAGGCTGAGATGAAAACCAGCCCTGAAGGGATGCGTTCAATGCTGCTACGCATGGCAGAGTTGGAGGCGGCGAAGGCAAGGGCCATAGACCGGTTGCTGATCGAATTCAGCCGACTGCGGCTGCGTAGCTCCCGGAGGTCTAAGAGGAGCTAGGTGACCTTCGCCATGACGCGCGCATAGATCGCGTAGAGCCGGCGCTTGGAATCATGCGTGGGTTACTATGCGCAACCGCTTTGCCGTAGCTTAAACGCGATCTATGCGAGCTATTTTTTACCCTATCCGCAGGGTAAAATCTAGCTATGTATACTGCGCCATTGGCCGCGGCAACCTTTGCCTGCATGGTATAGGTCGCATCCGATCTGCCGGAGCCTCTACGCGAAGTATAGCGCCGAAAAAAACCTTCAGAACTTTTCAGAATTCCCTTGCCTGTTGCCAAATGGTATGATATAATAGTAGTAGAAGATTCGAAAGGAGCCGACGATGGCAGGATGCACGTTGCCGTGGACCGAAAGAGTATACCGGCGTGTGGTGGCTGTGATCAACTCAGCCACTAAGGTCTCAGTTGAACTCCGCCAGATGTATCTGGATGATTTGGAATGTGGCTTCGAGCCGCTGGTTTATCACAATATGTCGGATCGGGAAATCGTTGCCGACATAATCCTATATGGGGAAATGGCAAAAGATGCGTAGACTGGGAACTCTCGTTTGGATAAGTATCGTATCGGGAATACTTATTTCCCTGGCAACTTTGGCCCTGACTGATTGGATTCTCACATGGGGAAAGTGATCCCGATATGAGAAGGGTTGCCGGGGCAAAACCAATTCCCAATACGAGCCAAGGGGTGGATGTATTTTTATTCCGGACCCCTGGGGATGAATTCGTATACCCCCTCTCTAGGGCCAGTATAGAAGAACAGATTCCCGATTCGATACATGCCATCTCGAGTCCGGATGAATTGAAACAAGCCCTAGGGTCCACGACAGGGGAGTTTCTCCATTTGGCTAGTGCCAGAATAGTCCATCTAGGGTACACGATCAGGGCCATGAGGGGTGGAATTTGTTTCCCGAAACGCTCAGGCCACCATGTTTGTTTCGCTTCTACCCTGCGTTGTAGCGCGCTAGACGGCGCCGTTATACCACCGCATAAGACGCGGGCTAGAGCTGCCCTTGTGGGCGGTAGATGCGCAACATGGGATCGTAATACGATGCAGCTAACACAGCCCCCGTTGGCTGAGAGCGATGTTCTTTGTGGCGTCGTAAGGCCAGTTCCTATTATGTATGGACTCAGTATACATAGAAGCCTTTACATGGCCACTGGGGGGATTGGGCAAATCAATTCAATCCACCCCTGTGCGGGGATTGATTTCACTTTGAGATTAATGTCATTCGGGGTTCACTTCCATTCAACCCCATACGTAGCCGCATTATATCTGGAGGACTAAATGGAGAATACAGAAGTTAATCTGGCCATGAAGCGCTTGATGGAAGCGATACTAACTCGGGATGAGGGCTGGGCTGAACAGGCTTTCTATAGCCTGTTTAAGACAATGAATGATACTGGGGAGTCGCCGGAATGTCTCGATGTGGCCAAGGAAGTTTATGGCCAATGAAGGCTCTAACCCCCAGCTATAACCCTATGATATATAAGGGGTTAGGGCGCATTAGATTTCTTGGAGCCTCCAAACGAGCGAACCTTCAAAAAGACTTTAGGTCTTTTATAGGTTCTTTTGCGTATGTCGACAGCGCTCGTATAAGTGCTCGCAGGCGGGTGACTCTAATGAGAAACAATAGAAAGACCTAGAGTCAAAAAGGGGCGTCGACAGGGCTCAATTGGACCGGTGCCAGAACGAGAATCGGTCATAGAACTTGGTTAATACTTGTTCTATTTGGCGGTTGATTGGTCCATAATCCGAGTCAGCTCGGGGCCTTGTGACGTGGGGTTGGAGTCTTTCGGCGTAAACTTTTTTCCCGTCTGGGGAATGATTCCCGTCGTACCCATCAAACCCTACTAAGGTTACATCTCTTATTCCCCACATGGCTAGGATTGCTAGGGCAATAGCAGCCGTAGCGTAGCCGGGAACTACCCATTCGGGAGTCCAATGGAAAAGGATTCGACGTTGATTGAGTTCGCTCTTGCACAGGGGGAGGTGCTGGATAGCTGGGGGCACTACGGCTGAACAATGATTGGGTAATCGCATCCCTTGCCCAACGTGGGCATCTACAAAGAAGACGTATTGGGGGGAAGGAACCAAGTGAACTGTTTCATTCAGGCAGGCGCTTACGACTCCCGAAGTGGGGAACTGACTGAAGTCGAAACGGTCCAGCGAAGGTCCCTTCCCGAATAGGATTGCTCGTCGACCGTGGTATTGATTGATGAATTGATTAGCCCACAACTCGTTTCCCGATTCGATCACTGCCCATTTCAACTCCTTCGGGCCCTTTAATCGGGGGTATTTCTTATCCAATAGGAGCTCTGTTACCCCATCTGCCCTAGGGATCCAGAGTCCTTTACCATCTGGGGTGGGTCGAATCCGTTGAGTTGCCCCAACTAATTCCATATCGGGTTCTTCCAAAGGAGAGTTGTTCCGTCATCAGTGGTAACTGAAAGCTGTAGGTTACCGGTGAAGTTCCAATTGGGGAACGGTGCAGAAAAAGGTACAGGCAACCCGGTATAGACACCATCCTTTGTCAACAATCCTTCAGCCATAACAGAGCCCCCTTGCCCTATTGGGGCTGATGGGTTCTGAACGAAATAGATCATCCCAACAAGGTTTGCTGGTTCGACTACAATTCGCCATGACCAAAACGGATGAGGAAGCCTGGGGTAGGGTGAAGATGATGATAAGTCAAGTGGTTCCGAAGCTCGACTCCAGAAATCAATGTTGATTCCTTGAGTCAATTGAGCCAAGACGAGACGAGCAGGATAGTCTACTCGACCCCACCAAAGAGATCCTGCCAATGGAAACGAGATAGCAATACCTTGTCTACGCCATTGTTCAGCAATGTCCTTAGCATGTTCAATAGACATCGGAACACCTACCCAGTCTTCACCGTATCCACCTTCCATTGGTGTAGTGTCTAATGGTTCAGCAACGTATTCAGTTGACATTTACGTCTCCGGCAACCACACTGGCGGCTGGAAGTACCATCTACCATTGCCCCCATTGGCAAGTTCTATCCAGACAAAGAGTGCCCAAGTCCCTGCTTTGAATGAGTGTCCAACAGCAATCGTCAATGGATAAGCCGTAATCGATTCAGTTGTAGGTTTGTCAATGCCGTTGTCATAGATGTATACTAAGTAAGTAGACGTTGGTCCAGTACCTGAATGAGATATTACTTGACCAACGGCCATTCGACTACCGCTACTGCCACCACCCTTGGTAGCAAACCAACTCCCGTCTGGGGTTTGACTTGCTAGGATTTCATCATCGTCCTCAAGATCAGTGTCGCCAATCTGGGAAACAATAACTGTGTCCCCAGCTGCTCCACTATATCCCGAAGGATAAGTTACAACCCTGAACTCACCTGTTCCGGTTTCAACATCTACCTTGGCTGGAACAGTTTGTGATTTCAACCCATCCGCAAATGGGGAATTGATGATAAGGGGTGGAACTGATTGAGTCTCTTCCGGAGCTGGGTTGACTCCAATGGATGGGTCGTCTGGTGCAACGTCTCCTGAATCATCCACCCAAGCATAAGCCGAAGCCACTTGAGTCCCTGCCTCGACTGGTGTCCAGAGTTCCAATGCGATTATGTGTTGAGCTGTATCATGTGCAACCTGTTGAGTCACCGTTGTGACTTCCGGAAGCCCTAGGGCCGGAATGTTTAGTGTCACCGAATCGAGAATGTCCAGGGCAAGTGCATCTAGGAATGCTCTAACCCTAGCATTGTACCAGGACCGAGCATACCGTTGGGCCCAAAACGTGGCTGATTTGATGACGAGTGATTCGGTTTGATAGATCCAGAATTCAAATTCCCGTCTACGGTGACCGAACAAGTCGGTGTTTGCTTCGTAACTGATGCGTCGATTGTCCAGATCCGACAACAGAGGCTTCCACAATGCCTCAAAAACGGTAACAATGTCCTCAGTATCCGTGAATGTGATCTGGGCATCTTCGAGAACGTTGTCACTTGTTACGTCAAGAGTAACAGCAGCCTGCGCACCTGGAGGCTCCGTTGAAAGGTATCGAAGATAAGCTTCTTCCCCAACAGTAAACAGACCACACCTAGCTTGCCAAGCTATCTCGGCACATGTTCGAACAGCATCGACCGATTCAAGGATAGCAAAGTGACTTGGGTACTTGGTCAATGCTGTCTGCACAGTGGCAAACGTAGTGGTGTCCGGAGTCAATCCCGAGTAGTTGTTTAGGATCCACTCGATGATGTCTGCTGTGTTGGGTCCAGTCACTGCTTCAATTGAGACAAAGACTTGATCATCCTTCCACGTTCCCAACATTGATAGCCGGGTCGTGAAGGTAATCGTGGTTGGAGTTCGTCCCCCTGGTGCACCCAAACTTGAATCTGAAAGGTCAACGGTGTAGTAGTCTTCTGGTACGTCGACTAGTTCTTCGTACGTAGCCCCAGTTGAGTTGTACTGAATCGTTTTCCATGCCCGCACCCGAAGTACTTCGGTACTGGCAAACTCATTGACTACGAATACGTCTTCTGCTTCCTCGAATTGAATCACTGGGCTTCCGGCTTTGAGAACTCGGAAGACAGCATTGTCAAGGAACGCCCGAACGTTGGCACCATTGGCTGGACTCGTTGCTGTGAACAGCCATGCGTTGTTGATGATGCCCGAACCCCAAGGCCATTGGAACCAAACCTTGGTGCCTTGTTGGGCGATGCAGTAGTTGTACTTGTCTGTGTTAGCATACGGAACATCAATGGCTGGAACGATTACATAGTTGCCTACAAGTCGTTCGGTCTCGTCAAGTACCCAAGCCACATGGGCATCGTCCACATCCGGATCAGCAATGGGACGATTGTCGAAACGAGTAGGCTCATACCTGTACAAGTTACGATTGACGATGGTGAAAGTCTGAAGTGTACCCACTGCAGCAACAAAGGTACCTTCAATGAGTTCTTCCGCCACTTGCATTGTGATATAGTTAGGAGCAACCGTAACAGGAAATGGTTGATCCGTATTGTCCAGGATGACGTCGAATTCGGTTGCGTTCACATCAACGTCGCCAGCCAAACGTCCCCGAGGAGATCGTTTCACCAACACACCTGGTACATCGATCACTGTCCCGAAACAAACTGGCCACACTTTACCAATCGCATCAGGACTCATTCCCGAGATGTCACCATCTTCGGGACTGTAACCAATCGTCTCCGACTGAGTCACAGCTTCAATCTGGAACCGAAGCAGCCTGTTCTTTTCATCCCACTCGATGGGGCCGGATACAACTCCGTTCAATACAACGACTAGATCGGTTTGATCCAGCCCCTCGAAGTGATGGTAGATTTTGGCTGGGCGTTGCTCCAGTGGTCGCAAGCCGAGACTTGTTTGAAGGGTGAGATCGCTATCCGATAGGCCTACTGATACCACACTAGACGAACCGATATCACCAACACCTACCTGGGATTGGATTGGAGACATGTCCATGATACGACCATCAACATAGATCGTACCAATGGTAGTAGTCTTGTCTCCATAGTACTGAACGCCGACACCCGATCCCCAATCGATCTCAATGAAGACGAAGGGCTCAGCCCCAGCCCTCTTTAGTGCCTCGACTTGTGTAGCCGATGTCAGCGTTCTGGCCATTGTCTAGGCCCGAGCAGCAGTGATCGTGTAGGTGACTTTGAGAATGTCACCATTGCCTACGGCCTGATCTCCACCGGAGAAGAGGACTGAAGTCCAGAGCTTCCCAGCAGTTCCACCCTTGGTGGCGCTACTTGTCAGGAACAATCCCTTCATGGTGATCGTGGACGTGATTGAGAAGTCGGAAGACGAAGCATTGGTAATCGATTGACTGGACGCAGCTCCTTCGACCCACGCCGGACGATCGGATTCCGAGTACTCGGTTCCTTCTTCCCAACCCGCATGTGAAGCCATCGTGTTGGCAGCCGCTGGTCCTGCGGCATAGTTGGTTGCGTGAATGAGGCCGAGGTACCATGTCGCCGTCGCAGACGAACCATGGAAGTGAACATTGAGGATGTCGTTGAGTCCTTCGACATCCGTGATCATGTTGGGGGTGGAATCACGCCACTTCTCGATTCCATCCGGACCAACACAAATGGTATCGAAACGGCCACGAATCACAACACCATCCTGGGCATTGTCCCGAGCCTGAATCGTTCCATCAGGCATCGGTCGAACGACCGAACACCCAGCAGCTTCCTTGAATCCGGCGCCGTCCATTGTGCAACCTCCTAGTTCAACGTCACACGGCCACGCCGGATTTCCCGTCGCAGCGCCTTGCCAATTGCTACAGCATCTTGCTCCGAACTTCCGGAGCCAGTAAGTGTTACGTTCACATCCCCAACGTTCACCGTATCGCCCCCAGCACCTTGGTTCAATGCTTCTAGCAATCCTGGGAACTGTTGTGCGACGGCTCTCTGTACAACGAACTCACCCGGAGCCAACATAGCCGGAACTGAATCCTTCGTACCAGTTCCAGGAACCCAACCACCGAACGCCTTCTTGATTGGGGCCTCGCCAGCACCCTGCACAGGGGGAGTTGAATCGAGTGGAAGCCTGGGGGTTGTGATAACGATTGGTGTCGAACGAAGACCGTTGAGTGCTTCCTTGACTTCTTGTATTGCGGCCAACGCAGGACCAGTGATGGCATTGATAAGGACTTGTCTGGGCTTGGTGAGCTCAGTCATCTCCTTATCGAATCGGTCGAGGTCTTCTTTCTGTTGCTGATTCAACATCGACCATTGCTTCAACAGCTTCTTGAATGATTCAGACCAAGCCTTCTGAGATGCTTCCAGTTCCTCCAACTGAGCAGCCAACTCGACCTTGCGGTCTAGTGCTTCCCGAGCTGCTCTCCTATGGAATTGTTCCTCGTACCCAAAGATCTTGTTAACCTCTTTGGCGATCTCACTCATCCTCGAAGCCATGTCACCAATGAGGTTTGGTTCTAGTTCCGCAATCTCTTCGGCAAAGCCCGCTGCCCTTTCTAGGAAGCCCTTGGCTCCACTGAAGTCACCAGCCGACGTAGCCATCCTGGCTCTGAATTCCATCTCCTGCATCGCTGACTGGAGTGATGAGGATTGCTCTTCAGGACTCAGTCCCTTCATCCTGAGACGGAAGATTCGTTCTTCCATTGTCAAGTTGAAGTTTGACCGTTCCTGATCAATTGCCTTCAGTCGTTTGCTATGTTCCTTGTATGCGTTCTCGAGTTCCGACAACCCCTTCTTGAATGCGGTGATCGTTTCCTTGTAGCTGGTTTGGATCCGTAGCTCGGTTGCTTTGACTTCATTGATTCTCTTGTGCAACGAATCCCTTAGCAGGATCATGGACTCCTGCGCAGCCTTCTGTTCAGCATTCAACTTGACATTGAGGAGTTCGGAAACACCCTTGGCTTGAGCCCTACGTGCCTTCCGTGCTTCCTTGGCTGCTTCGCCTTCAGCCTCTGCAGCCTGACGTTCCAGGGATGCAATTTCCCCAGACATCTCCCTCATTGAATTCCGTTGAGCCTCCAACTCAATCCCGAACTTACGCCATCGGTTCCTGGCATCGTCAGCAGTCTTCCCTACACCATCCCAATCACTACCGAACCCACTCAGGAACTGATCCGCCATCTTGTCCATTGATTGGAACGTTGATCTCATCTTGTCCCATTTGGATGCTGCGTCATCGGAGATCCCAACTAGGTCTCCAAGGTACGCTGCTGACGTAACCAAGTCAGAGATCACAATCCCAACCCTAGCCAATGCCTTGAGGAACGATCCACCAATCGCCCTGACAATGTTCTTGATCAGAGTCCAAACGATCTGAAGGGCTCCGATCAAACCATCAAACAGAATCCGGAGGCCTGAGGTGAGGAGTGAAACAACATGCCACACGAAGCTGAGCCCTACGCCAAGTCGTTTGACCTTTGCTGCCATTCGCAACGAGGCTGCTTCTGCACCCTTGGCCGATTCAGCATACTTGTCATTGGACGCAGACATGTATCCAACCCACAAGACGAATAGCTTAGCCACTTCAACCACGAGTGTGAAGACAACCTTGAGCCTACGGGAAACTGCTTCAGCACCACCCAAGCCATTGACCAGTTTGAGAATCTCCTTGTTCAATTCCATACCCAGCTCGGACCGGATCTGAGTGATGGCTGAGCCGAGTCTCTTCATCTGGTTGGTGAATGAGGCCGCAGTACGTACAGCATCACCTTGGGCATCGGTGGTTGCGTTCATGATCACGTTCAATCGGGCCTGAACCTTCTGGAGGTTGGTGGCTGCATTGACTCCACCCACAACACCCATGTTGAACAGTTCCTGATTCAACGATGCCTCATTCAACACAATGCCGTATTTCCTTACGGCGATGTGCTGCCCAACGATAGCCGAAGTCAGGTTCTCAATCACATCCTGATCGACCATGTTGTTGAACGAAGCTAGGTCCACACCTAGCCTTGTGATCTGACTGGACAGTTTGGCTGCTTCAGACCTGGCGAAGCCCAAGGGCACAAAGGTGTCCTGGAGTCTCGCCATCCAATCCATTACTTCGGTTTTACTCCTGCCCACTTCAGTTGCGAATTCGTTTGCCCAGGCCGTAGCATCACCCCTGAACTCTTTGAACACAGCCTCAAACTTGGCAAACGTTTCTTCGAACTCAGCCCCCGCAGCCGACATCTTCTTTGCTTCCATGGCGATAGCCGCACCACCAAGCGCAAGTCCAAGGGCAGCTCCTAGACCAAGTACAGCTCCTTTCACACCATGTAACGTGGCCCGAAGTCTGGCGGCTCCGGCACGAACCTTCGCCATACCAATCCGCATCTTGGCCATGGCTACTTTGCTAGCAGCCCCGATCTTCTTCCACATGCTACGGTGGGCGTAGGTGATCTTCTTGCTGTCTCGTTCGACCTGATTGGCCATTGAGGCAGAAGCGTTCTGGGCCTTTTTGAGTGCCGCCAACCAAGGCCGGATATCCAGCTCAAGTCGACCGGTTAGGTTCTCGGCTATCGTACCCATTCAATCACCTCTTACCCAAACCACCCCATGTGGCTTGAAGCTGTTCGGCGTCTTCGTGCTCCCGTAAGGCAGCAAAGCCTAGGAGCTCTAACTGCTGATTACGATTCAACTCATTCCAAGACTTGCCGTATGCGGCCCTGGGGTCAATCCGTTCGATCGCCCGCAAGACCGCATACCGCAATGTTCGAGCCGTGTCCTTTGGAAGTGCTGCCGCCTTTAGACCGACGGCTCCTGGGACAAAAAATCCTCCTTCGCCTCCTGAATGTCTTCACCCGAAAGGTTGCTTAGCTCCATGACCGCATCGACAATGAGTCGAAGGTCACCGACCGAGAACCCTGCAGCCTTCAGTTCGTTGTACAGGTCGGTGTAGAATTCCTTGGGGTCTTGACCAGCGACCTCCTCAGTTTCCCATTCGACCGTGTCATCCGCCTTGAGGGCAGCATGGACGAAAAACATCATCTGGTGACGACTGGTGATACGTACGGCTGCCTTGTAATCCGAATCCTCGAGGTTCCGGACGGTGATCGGTTTCCGAGTAGCCGGATCCCGAAGGATCTTGCCACCACGAGATTCGGCGTACTGCAGTGGAGCTGTGGGTGACGGGAACATCTGTTCCGCCAACTCCTCATGTCCCAACGGCAGAGCCTGAACCCTCAGGATGATTGGATCCGAATCCCCACGAGGGATCCTTACCTCACCCTGTGCGATAGCATTGACTGCTTCACCTTTGAGTCTCATAGCTGAACACCTCCTTGCCTTGAACCTGGTTTAAGAGCGAACCGACGTGGGGCTGACGAGCAGGCAACGACCCGAACAGGAGATCGTATTGTACTCTTCGCCCTCACTGAACTCGAGCCGGTCGCAGTGGAAGTCCGCAAACGTCAGAACCTCCGACTCCTCGCCGGCCGCAGTACACGGCTTCGTGACCGTGAAGATAAGATCCACGGTGTACGGACCGCATGAAATCGTCGCAGCCCAGGCAGCCGCATTGCCACGTTGGCGCAGCGCATCCACCGGACTGGGATCCGAACCGGAAGCCGCTTTCCCCTGCCACTCCTCGAACTTGAGGGTGAAGGAAACCTCGAGTGGGGTTTCCAGAGGAGTCGCCATTCCGTACAACGACCCTCGGTTCATGATCACAGGAGCTTCGGCCGTCTCGACGAACGAGAGGTCTCCTTCCATGACCGGAACGGTGAGGGTATTGGCTGGGGTTGTGCCATCCGAGATGACCAGTGCCCCATCCGTCATGTTACGAGTCGCCATTACGTCACCTCCTTCAGGACACGAACATGGTTCCAACAAACGTTAGGACCAACGAATGAATGTTCGATACTTCTGTTGGCTTGGTAGAACGATGAGCAAGTCCAAGATCACCTTCATCCTGATACACTTCGTCACTTGGACCAAGCTTCAAACACCCCAAGACAGAATCATCACCTCCATACTTGAGGATTGCAACGCTGTTGTCATCGAGAAGCGCCTGCACAGCGGCAGCGAGTTCAAAGACCATATCGAGTCGTCTGTCAGATCGCTGCTCCCCGTATCTGGAGAAGACTGTGATCTGAAACATGACTCGACCATGCCAAGTTCCCTTACGAGAAGGGATCCTGGGAATGGCTAGTGGATGAAACGTGAACCAATCATCCACAGTCGAAGCCACTTCACTTCTGGTTCCTGGAGTCTGAACGGTGTAGCCAGTTAAGCCATCGACAATAGCCTTGGCCAAGGACCGTTCTATGTACAATCTTAACTTGGCATCAACGGCCACGAGATAGCCCCTTAAGGATCCGGCGGATCGTGATTGACTGTTCGATCAAGGTAATCCGAACCATGCCCTGAGGAGCTTGTTTCGAATGTCCGTATTCAAGCAGGGCGATGTACCAAGCCCCATTATAGATCTTGGCCTGGAACAAACCAGGTGTGTCGTGATTGATCTCGACTCGCCAACTACTTTTCGCAAAGCCAGTATCAACTGGAGTACGATTCTTGATCTTGTTGAAGGTACGAAGTACAATGGCCTGGAACTTGATCCATGCATTTGTCTCGGTCAAGTCTCCAATAGATATGAAGAACTTGTTCATGTCCCGAAGGAACCGAGTCATTGAAATGGCTGCTCCCTGCCGTTTCATTTCCTAGCTAGAACCCTCCACATGCTTAGAACGGGCTTGTCATCAATCGCAACGACTTCCCATTCCGTATCGTCAGCCTCGATGACTCGATCGCCCACAGCAGGAGTGACGCCAGTGATGTATGGGATCTCCCACATACAGTCACCGACTTGTACCTTGCCTGCAGAGAACAGAACGATCATTGCGTCTTGGTCAACGAGTCTCTTCAGAGCTTGAATGGATGTATAGTCCGTTGCTGTATCTGCAACAACCCCATTTTCTACGTCAGGTGTTGCTGCACCTTTGGCTCGGTACGTAACCGATTGAAGTCCGTCGAACATCGTGTAGTCGTTACTGGGATCAAAGCCTATTGTCATGACGAGATTACCTCACCCTCGAATTCCAACATGGCTTCGCCTTGACTACGACCTTCCGTAGATAGATCAACAGGTGAATTCAGAAGGTTACCCTTCCACACATGTCCATTGTGATCAATGAACTTGATGTCTTCTCCTGCAGTGTTCTCGAGGAAGTTCTCTAGTTCCAGAAGCTTCTTTCGACTCATGCCCTGGAAACGCATAACCAAAGACTTGAAAGATGGAGTCCGTTTGTATACTCTTCTGCCACCGCCTCTTGTACGGTGAACAACAATCTGCAATCGATTCCGACGAACGTCTCCGTAATCAGGTCTCGTCAATCGGATCGTGTAGGCTAGAGTTGCCCAAGGCCCTTGCAAGTATACATACAGGATCGTATTCGGATCTGCCGGGATTGATGGTGTAGGTACGAAGTCAGTTTCACACCCTTCAATGGGTAGGTGTGCTGCCGCTTCCTGGAACGTAATGCCATCGGTTGCTTCTGCTGTGACAACAAGGACTGCTGAACCCGACTCACCGAACTCAACCGTATCTTCTGCAAAGGTAAGTCGAGTGGCTAGTTCGGTGAACTCAACTCCGTCAACGGCTACGACTTCGTAGTTACGGTGTGCACTATCACCGAACTCAATCTCGTCTTCGCCTTCTACTTCATGAGTAAGTCCAGCTAGTTCCCCAAACTCAACCGTTTCTCCTTGTGCGTAACCGAGTTCAGCAACTTCAGATGCAACTTCGCTAAACTCCAACCCTTCAATCTTGTTCGCAGCTACCCAGTACATCTCTGCGAGTTCAGAGAATTCAATCGTGTCCGAAGCCTGAACAGACAACCCACCTTCAGCCCATACAGTGGTGTTTTCATACATCACATAAATTGCATCTGGAACGATATCACACACTAATGTGTAGTAACCTGACGCCGGTCTTGAGTAGTAACAAGCTCCACACCAACAACAACCCATTGCGTCACGATTGTCTGTTGTGGTATATAGAGTCGACCAAGTTCCTGCAGCATTTCGGTAACGAATGAAGGTGTCACCAGAAATGTCAAAGGCTCGTTCAATACAAAGGATACAGATTGTACCGTCATCGGCGATTGAAGAGCGCCCCGTCCAAGTGTCGTATGATCCGTTGGAGATGATCTCTTCTGCAGCTGACCAGGAGCCACTCGTCTTGTCGTAGATAACCCCTACGCCTCGGGCTCCTCCATTTCGGTGACATGCTGTAACATACGGAATACCGTTTTTGTCAACCAACATAGTAATTGAACAGGCGCCGGCAGCGACGAGACTAGTATCTACGTCATCCCACGAACCAAGCGTAGTAGTGGACCGAGTCCATTTGATGACACTGATTTTCGAACTGCCACCGTCGTTCCGGAGTGCGGCAACCCACACATCTCCATTAATGTCCAAACAGGCATCAACACCACTAACGGCTGTAACATCTAGGGGTGAAGACCCCACTGATTCAACAGTAATGTCAGAACCCCAAGCACCGGTTAGATCTGAACTAGTCTTGAAACGAATGTTGTAACCCGTGGAGCCGACTTGAACTACACTTAGTCCAACGAACTCACCAGAATTGGGATCGTAGAGAATACGACATATCCCCGGATCGTTCGCAAGTTTCGTACCTGCACCGTAAGGCGAAGTCATCACCGTCCACGAACCAGCAACCCTTTGGAAAATGATTGCGGCGTTCGTGGCTTGGTGGTAACAGAAGCTGACTACGGGTTCGTTATTGGCTGCAACACAAATGTGCGCGGTATAGATATAGTAAGACCCACTGTTATAGATTTCTTCTTCCGCAGACCATGTTGCACCATCGTCGTCTGAATACCGATATTGTAGATCAGACTTTGAAGCCTCGATGTAGATTGCATGGATTCTACCATCGTCACCCCGAGCAATCATACGTCCGCACTGACCTCCTTGGTCTAAGGTGCCGCCGGACGAAACAGTAACAGTGGTAAGTGACATTGGTTATCCGATCCTACGTGAACAACTGAGTCTCAAAGGAGTAGGGTCCATCGGCATCATTGATCAAGCCGTTTGTATCCTTGAGCTGTTTCCGCAGCTCAGTCAAGTACTGCGTCCACGAAACCGCCTGACCATCGATACTGTAAGACGGTTTCGGGGCAGCAGTCACTTCAAGGATCCGAGCCATCAACTGGTCCCGAAGCGTGATCAAGTCAGTCGCATAAGTCATTACAATCTCCCGAGATAGCGATCGGCGTCCGCACAGGGGGAACCTCTACGGGCTCCGGCAAGGAGGACGAACGCCGATCGCATTGTCATCAGTCTTCTCTTGCGTCCTCGGAATCATCCTCGGGCTTGTCCTTGCCATCTTCTTCGTCCGAGGATTCATTGGACTCGGGCTCTTCGTCCGGATCGTCTTCTTCGCAATGTAGGAACTGATTCTTCGTTCCCAGGATTCCGAATTGATCCATGTAGAGCTGCTTGGCCTCTTCCGGACTCTCTGCCTCAATGACATCGAGCGGATCGACCGAACCGAGCTGAACATTGAAAAGCGGCATTGCGTCCTTTCCGGACCGTGGGGGCTTCCGGAGAAGCCCCCAGTAATCCAAGCCGACTGGTTAACCAGTCAGCTTCAGTACGTACCTCGGGTTCATCACGGCCGCAGCGCCACGTTCCGAGGCCTTGAAACGAACGATGATGTCTCGTTCGAACTCGGCTTCGCCGTTGGCGGGTGCCTGCACAACCGTGATTGGCCAGTTCTCCATGTAGGCGAATGCCTTCATGAAGCTTCCGTAGTACCAGTACTTGGCCGCATCGGCAGCCGCAACGCTGTAGCCCGCAACGATGCGAGCCTGCATTCTGGCATTGACGATGAGACTGTAACCGGCCGGAAGTGGGTTGGGGCTTCGGGTGATCGGAGTCGCCGCAGCCCGAGTACCGTACTCGACCTCCGTGGCACCGAGAATCCGTCTGGCCGTGAAGTGCTTCGCCGGCATGACGAGAAGAGTCTTGTCCGGACCCATGATGATCGGTTCACCCGTATCCGGATCCGTCATGTCGGTGAACATGAGCTCGGCGATCTCGACATCCGTCCAATCGACGAGCTCCACCCCCGTCTTGGAATTGATCCAGGAGCCGGAAGTGAGGTACGTGTTGTACGAGGTTCCTCTCCAGGAGAAGTTGTTCGTGATTCCGAGAACCACGTTCAGAAGACGCTTCTCCTTGTCGAGGCCGAGACGCTCACCGATCTGGCGAGCCCGCTCGAGCATCAGCCCGGTGCGGTCGAAGAAGATCGTCTCCTTCGTGATGCCGAGAATCAATCCACGCTTTGTGGTGGAAGGCGTCTCGACATAGTCTTCGGCGATCTCGCCGATGGTGGGGAACGGCATACCGTCGCCGACACCATCGAGTGTATCTGTGGCCGAACTTCCGGTCATGAGATTGCCGAGTCCGGGGATCTTCTCGCCGCTGAGCTTCGTCGGGATCCGACGAGCCAACGAGTCCGAAATGAACCCCTCCTGGGTGAAGCCTTCCAGGATGGCCGAGTACATGAGCTGACCGGTGATGTTGGAGTATGCGGTCACATCGATCGCATCCCCAGCTTCCATCAGCTCGGCGGACGACTGAATGGGGGCGAATCCGGTTTCGCCTCCGGGCGTGAGGCCCGAAACCCACTTGTGTCCGAGGAACGCTTCGGCGAGCTCACGGAGAGAGAAGTCCTCCGACTTGAGTTCGCCTTCCCTGAGGGCATCGCCCAAAAGGATTGCGGCCTGACGATGACCCATCGACTCGACGAGGGTCTTGAGGTTCTGTCCGTACATGGTCAGATTCCTTTCTAACCCTAGGCCGCAGCCTGGACGCCGCCAACCATGACCGTACTGAAGATGCGAACACGCACCCTCGTCATGGCGGAAGCTTCCCGCTGAGCAACCTTGCCAATGGCCAGGTTCGCAGTCGCAACCGCGATTACCTGCTGATCCTCGAGGGCAATTCCGCCAGCGTTATCGTCAACGCCAATCAGATCTCCCACCTCGAAGGTCGCCGAGGCACAGTCGAATTCGAATACGCCATCGGTCGCCACACGGATGTTGTCCGTGTCGGCGGCTCGGGATCGCTGCATAGCAACCCCCATGAAAGCGTCGTGGAACGCTTCCTGTGACAACGCCAGCGACGACAAGTACGTGAGGTCACTCGCCGGCTTGACGTCGTCGGTGTCGAGGTAAACCAGATCCCCGATCGCGATCACCGTAGCGGAATTCACGGCACTCATGATCGGGTTGGTCTCGCCCCAACGCCACCTGTTCTTATCCGCCATGTTACTGGCTTCCCTTCAGAACAGTTACAGCCCTTGGATCCCTACCTCTTCTTCAGGGCGCTGGCGAACTCCTTGCCGGTAGACGGCTGAGTTCCCTTCACACCCTCGATCAGAGGATCGGTCTCCTTGGACTTCGGCTTGGTGTTGAGGACAATCTTGGTTCTGTCCTCGACGAGAGCCTTCATGGCTTCCTCGTCCTTTGCCTCCATCAGCGTCTCGGTGAACAGCTCGGTCTTCGCTTCCTTCGGAAGCTTGGACTTCGCCAGAACCGATTCGACCAGTTCCTTCTTCACACCGAGGGCCTTGGAGACATTCAACTCGTCGTTCTCCTTCTTCAGGGCCGTGTTCGATTCCTGCAGCTCGGTCAGTTCCTTCTCCGAGGCCTGCGTCGACTTCGACTCCTGAAGAAGAGAGGTGACGAGGTCCGGACGCTTGGAGCGAATCTGCTCCAGAGTCAAGTCTCCGAACTCCATGTTGTCGCCTCCGTCACCGTCAACGTCTTCAGCTTGGGTTGTTGTGGCCTCGAGCGGCCCCAGCTTCGACTCGAATAGACTCCGAGTCGTGGCTGCATCCGCCACCAGATCCACGTGCCGCACGATCCGTACGGCTTCCACGATCTTCGTGCCTCCGCCACCAGGCTTGAGCACGCCTCTTCCGTTCTGGGAGAAGCCAAGTGCGTCGGGCATGTGTTCCGCGAACCACAAGATTGACTCCGTCAGCGGGTGTGAAGGATTGAATGCAACATCCCCATACACGCCATCGCCTTCCTTGACAGTTACGCCGGTCGCCTTGCCCCAACGATCAGCCACCGATCTCGGAGTGTCAGGACTTCGACGATCCGGGTGATCGATGTTGATCTTGATTCCCTCGTACAGTCGAGCCGCATCTTTCAGGGCTTGTGGAGAATAGCGATAGCCGTTCTCCGACGAAGTCCCCAACAACTTGGCTCCACGGATAATGCTAGCATCTCGGTCCACCGTCAACGAACCAGGACGAAAGATGTCCTCACCCAGCTCGATCTCGTCCATGGATTCACCTCCAGTTAGACCTTCCAGGAATTCACGGTTCTTCTTTACCCACGTCCGAGCTGCACCTCGATCAGGCCATTCGACGGCATCGAACTCAACAGACTGTACAGCTTTGCTTCCGTCCGATCGCCGACCGATGACTGCTTTGGCGCCCTCGGTCAATTCATTCAATCGCTTAACATGGAAACCCTTGAATGCCCCAGGCTTCCGAATCCGAACCCGAAAGTGTTCTGTTGCCTTGGTCAAAGCATTGTCCCTTCGGGCTCTTCTATTGTTGCAGCAGGAGCTTCGTAACTCAGGCCTTGGAATTCTTGGCTAACGACCCAAACAGCTTTTACAGCCCCATCATACCAAGGCTTGAGTGAGTCAGGAATCCAACCCCCAAGAATTACTTCTAATGTTGGATTCGTCTTCAAGACTACAAGTAGCCTTATCTTGATCGCAGCGTACCTGGAGTCTATCTTGATTCGTTTGATTCGTCCTTGTAAACGTTCCCCAGTCACTTCATAGACCAATTGCCCTATCTCGACGTTCCGATACTTCAGGACAACTGTATACGTAGTCATTAGAATCCCCGAAGCATCGCCCAAGCTAGGCGAAGATGTTCGTGATCCTTACGGAGGAACTTCAACATAAGCTTCCGGTTCATCAATGCTTCCATTGGCATAGACAAGCCTTCACCGGGGGCATAGTAATACTCTACCCCTTCGTTTACGGCCTTCGCCAAATTCCCATTGTATATTCGCCCAATGTATGGATCGGCGAACTTGTCTTCTTTGATGTTGAACGCCTGTATGTAGCCTTTAGAGTGAGACGAGACAGTACTCGACTCCGCCATACGACTATCTAACCATCGATCCATTCGTTCCGCAGCTCGACCATTACGATAGAATAGATGGTGCCCGAACTCATGGGTGAGTGTATTAGTCGTTCCCTGACGCCCCCATCTATCCCCTATTTTGATGTAGTTGAGATCCGGATTCGCTGCGCCTTCCTTACCTGGAATCTTCGACATGGTAATATGATGAAGCCTACTTCTAGAATCCATGGCTTCACCCGAAGGAGCTCTCAGCATTGTATCATCAACACAAGTAAGCATCTCCCGAAAGTCTTTCTTCAACTTCTTCCGAAGACTACCGGGATTCGAACCGCCCCCTTTACCAAATGCAACAATCCAGTTGTCAATCTTCTTGTCCATATTTCTGACGATACGCCGTTTCGCATCCGACGCAGTAAGGGCAGCTTCTACGCTATCGAAGCCCTGTGCCTTCCGCAACGCATCCCGATACTGCTGCATCATTCGGTTTGCGTCAGAAGCTTTATGCCAACTGGCATTGGTCATTTCATCTAGATCAATACCCAGCTTCATCATATCACGGTAGGCTTCGTTTGCCGCATTCCAATAGTTGTCATCGAATGCAGGCTTCAGCACAGGGGGTTTGCTTGGTGCGACTACTGGTGTAGGTGGTTTCGTGGGTAGCTTGGGTAGCTTGGGTTTCGATATTGCTTTTGCTCCCGGCTCCCAGAGAGACACTCTTTTGATTCGGTCCGGATGTTTCGCAGCATACCAATGTGCCAAATCATACTGTACAGTATCTCTGAATCGTCCTAGGGTCTTAACGTGTCCAACGTCATCGATGACTATCGCCCGAATGGGTAAACCTAACTTCCGAGCCGCAGTCACTCTATGAATCCCGTCAATTACTTCTAGACTGCCATCAGCCATTCGGTGCACTAATACTGGAGGAGCGTTGGCCATGTCCCCACCAGAAAGGAAACCCTTGAGCTTCTTCTCGTGTGCACCGAACTCGTTCCACGTGGATGCAACGACTTTATTCGGATCTAGGTCTTCAAGTGAAACGTGCCCTTTTAACCCTCGTATAACGTCATCAAGTTCCTTTTGATTCTCTACCATCATAGTACCGACAAAGTCTGATCGCTTAATCTTCTGCAAGGGTCCAGACCCAACTGGTGCAGGTAGATCCAGATCAGGTGTCGGCTTCGATATTGGTATCGGCTTCGGCTTCACAGGAGTAAGCTTAATTGGTGTAGGCTTCGGAGGTGTAGGTACAGGCTTCAATGGTTTAGGGACTCCGATAGTCGGAGCTGCTCCTTTAGCCTTGCCCCCAGAATCGGCGAAAGCCTGGAAGTTGGCTCTTAGGCGTCTACGGAATTCAGCCTCGACTTTATCCGTAGCTAATAGGGTACTCTTGAGATCGTTCCATACCAACCGTTCGGCGTCGGTAAGGTTATCCGCCAACAATCGCTTATCCAGATCCTTCACACGATTGACGACGTAACGATTCTTACCGTCTACCTCACCGTACTTCTTTCTGAGACCGAACAGCCGACGGTATTCCTGCTGGCGAGCTGCGGCTATCTCCTTCTCGATTGGAGTCAACTTCTCCAATGACTCAGCAATGATTGGGGCGAGGCTCTTCTCCCTTTGAAGAACCACAGTCCTTTCAACAATGCCTCGAATGTTGAGTTCGGTACGAGTCATCATCTCGCCAACTGACTCAGCAGCCAGTCGACGCATAGGAACTAAGGTACCGTCATCGGGCATGTAGAAGTTAGGCCATGTTGGATCCTGGCCTGCGCCAAGGTCGTCGAGCTTCCTTTTGACCAAGGAGAATCTACGTGTCCCTACAATACGTCTCTGCCTAACGGGTTCTTGTCTATCGAACCAATTCCCAAAAACGACAGGATCTTCAATCGGTCCATCGACACTAGCAACAACAGCCGGCTCAGTGCCGCCATCGAACACACCAGGAATATCTGCAACTACGGGTTGATCATCGCACCTACAATTGGGTTCGTCAGGAACCATTGGACGATTGTCCGCATGGCCCTTTGCGCCTTCTGGCAGTTCCCCTCTTGCATTGGGGTATGCGTAGAAGTCCCCATGACGAGCTGCGTGATGCGTCCGGGTACGTTCATCAAAGGTAGCTACGAGTCTCCACCCTGACATTACGTCCCGGAACTGTTCCATCTGTTCACGTTTCGCCATGTGCGAAACCCGCAGTGCCTCAGTCCTAGCAATCCTTTCGGCAGCAGCCTTATCCCTATTGACGAACGGTGCAATCTGTTTGGCGATCTGTCTCGGGTTCTTTCCTGCAGCAATCCCCGAGGCAATGTTATCAGCTACGGCCTTATGGTTCTGAGTTTGCCCAGACAGCTTCGTAATGCGTTGCTTCCAATTCAACCCATCCTTGGCACTTGGAGGTGGGGCGAAGATCAGCTGATCCGCCTTCGCTCTCGGCATGGGCTTGTACAGTTCTCGAGCAGCCTTAGGATTCGTCGACTGACTGAAGTCGACTGCCTCCATTTGTTCTCGATACCTCAAGTACTCCCAATACTGCCATGGAAGCACATCCATCATTGCGTCAAAGGTATCTTCGTACGACCACCGATTGGTCTTCTTGAATTCTTTGTACAGCAGTGCGTCAACCGCTTTCCATAGCTTTGCATAACGCTTTTGGATTGCGAGTTGGTACCAAACGTAGTCCTTGCCCGAATCAACAAACAGAGGAAATAGATCCAGCCACCATTTGGTGAATAGCCGTTCGACCTTACGGCCGATGTCGTCACGCCTTTCCAGTGCCAGCACCATGTGCTGGGTGAAACGAGCATGAACCATTTCCTGGTGTCTACGCTTCAGCACTAGTCCTCGGTCGTCTCCTCTTCTGCGTCGTCTTCACCTTCGCCAGGTAGAGGAAGTGGGTTTCTCAGCATCCCCAGTTCCGCCTCTTCGTCCAATCGAATCTGTTCCTCGTCGAAGTCGTAACCCTTCTTCTCGGCCCACGTACGAGCAGACACAACACCGTTCGTATGTTCGATCTGCATTGTCTCTGCTTCCGCCTTTTCGTCCCTTACAGTCAAGGACGGGGACGTAACGTCGATGTCAAGGGTAAGTGCTTCCTCCGAAAGCAGGCCGAATGTAACTGCGTCTTCAACCGCCATCCAGACCAAACCGAGAAGAGGATCCTGGAAAAACTTCTGACGACGTTGAAAGTTCTTTACCGCAGGTCCTTCGGCAACCATCGTCGATGCGTAGTTGGCGTTGCTAGCATCCGACGTGAACATGAACTCTGGCATCACTAAGCGGGCAGCAATGGCCCTGAGTTCTGCCTGCAGGATCATGACGAACTTATCAGCCGCAATCCCCGCAATGGGCATTGTATACGTCATGCCCTTGGGGACGTCGACGATTGATCCTGGGGTGATTCGTTTGTGGTACGAAGTCTTGGCCGTTGATTGATTCGTGATGTCGAAGTCTGATTGTTCGTCTCGGAAAGTCTGAACCTGGTCCTTACTGAAACCCTCGTGCTGTCTGATCAAAGCGATCGCAGCCTGGATCTGTGCAACTACAGACATGTTCCGAAGCAACTTCTCGGCTCGGGAGAAGTTCTTCTGTACTGGGTAGTACGTGGGAACACCTCTCTTCGTACCCGAAGTCACATTGGCCTTGATGTGAATTACGTCAGCGGCATCAATGAATTCTTCATTGACCCAGTAACCGAGTACTGTCTCGGTATCTTCCGGATCCGTCTGAATGCCCCAAGAACTGGCTTTCTCTCCTCGCCTCTTCTGGGGCTGCCTCACGGTTTCCGGTTCGATGAAACGTACCAGCGGAACAGGGATTTCGCTCATGCCCTGTTTGAAGATGCGGAGGAATACTTCCCCATCACGATCCGCTCGGTACACGATTTCCTGTTCCCGTTCGGACCACTTGTTGGCGTCAATGAATGCGTCGACGATTACTTGAACAGAGGCAATGAATTCGTCGGAGTGGCTCGAGTCCTTTGGGGCCGTAACCCGATACTGCAAACCAGTGCCAACGATGTACGAGATGCGATTGTCGAAACCGTTGATTGCCCATTCATTCGTCTCGGACAATTGCCGACTTTTGACTCGAGCAGCATCCAGCTCTTCCTCGGTCGTCAGTCTTCGAGACCCGAAGGCAGTGCCCTCGTAGCCCACAGGTGACCACATCTCGTCACCCTCCATGTAGGCTTCACGAGGGTCGACGTACTGGTCGTAGTAGAAGCTGGATGCCTCGAGGAGCTTGCTCCGTGCCTCGATCAATTGAGTCTGCAAAGCCTCCTGAGCCTTTTCAACTTTGGACTTAAGAAACCACACTATGGCTCCTCCGGAATTCCTCGACCACTCGGCGTACCCCGTCTTCGAGGGATATCTGGGGACTGAAGCCGAGTAGCTCCTGAAGTTCCAGATCCGGGGTCTTGTGTGGAGTCATTCTGATGGGGAGCGTAATCTCATCGAAGATGGGTTCACGTTCCGCAACTCGTCCGATCAAACGGACGAGTTCCAGCATTGTCTGTTTATTCGGATTCCCGACGTTAACAGTATCGGGCAATGTCACATGACGAATCAAAGATGCCATGAACAGGACAGCATCGTCCATGTGCATCCAAGACCTTGACGTATCTGTATGAAGCTGGAAACCATGCCCCAAGCAAATGTCCCGAACGAACCGAATCATTGCTGACCTGTTGTCTTGTGCAGCCTCGTCTTCGTGATAGAACATGAACGGGCGTAGGATGCAATAGTCCTCTGCCCAATAACGAACAGCGTGCTCCCCTAACAGTTTCGTTTTCCCATACCAGTTGTTGGGTTCGCAAGGTCCGTTCTCGGACATCTTGTTCTCAACAGGACCGTATACTTCACTTGTTGAAATATGAATGAGTCTCGATCCATGCCGTCTGCACAGGGTGGCTACATTCAGAGCACCTGTGACATTCGCCGCCAACGCTTGGGCAGGCGCACGTTCACAGGTCACTCGAGAAACCATCCCCGCAAGATTGTAGACGACTGTGGGTTCGAAGTCGTCGAACATCCTGCCAAGGTCCAAAGCGTCCCGAACATCGACTGCGTAGAAGTTGCCTCGATGGTCAGGACGAAGATCGCCCTCGAACACTTCGGCTCCAGGAACCAGCTCCTTCAACGCAGGAACTAGGTGCCTTCCGATATGCCCCAAAGAACCCAGTACGAGAATTCTCATCATGTCCTCGAATGCTTGATGTGAGCTGCGACAGCTTTGCCAAGACCGAGAATCCTGACACTAGGTGTCTGAATCATCTTCTCGGCGAAAGCTGCGTCCGCACCCCTATCGTGAGTATTGTCCATTTTGGTGTCGTAGCCACCTAGGGCTTCCCATAGGTCCTTGCGGATCGCACCACAGAAGAAGAATGGAAGAGGCCTTTCGTGTCCAGTGTATACTGGCCAACCTTCACACTTGGGCAACTCGTGCTGCAACGTCTTAGCTGTTTCCTTGCCCCAGTCCTCGCCATGATACTTCTGAACCAACACATCCCTTTGCCAACCGGCGGCATTGACAAGGAAGCGAACTTCCTCAAAGGACATGTTCAAGACTCGGGCGAATACTACGTCAGCTTCGTCTCGATCAATTGGCCCAATCAATTGTCCAACTAGATCCCTTGAAAGGTGAGCAACTTCAGGACTCTGTTGTATGATAACCGTTGACCAAGGAAGCGCCATGCACGTGTTGAAGGCTCGAAGAGGATACCTACTGTATCCTGTATCGGAGAAGTGAGTTGCTCGAATCAATGGGCTTGACTGTTGCTGCTTTCTGATCCATTGTTCGGATCCGTCATCTGAACCGTCGTTGACGATACAGATTTCATTGACGCCACCCTCAAGCCAGGATGGGAAAGCTACCTCAGCTTCCTTGAGTCGATTCCTCCAAGGCATAGCTATTGCTACTGTCATTCGTACCCAAACAGTCTGAAGTCAGGAAGTGCCCAATCCCGAATAAGCTGACGAGCCCATTCATCCACTTCGGGCTTCTTTTCCATTCCTTTGTTTACGTGAGGGAAGTCGTGGATACTTCCTACGAAAGGCAACCGCAGATACGAGTCTGGAGTCTCCTCGAAGTGGAAGATGTGAAGACTCGATCCCAGCCCATGAAGGAATTCATGTTGAGGTAGAAACATGACTCGATTGGGATCGTTGTACAAGGGCAGTTCCTCAACAAGCCACTGGAGGAACTCGTGCCAAGGCAACTTGGGCAGATTCGGATATTTGTCCTTGTGCTGTTTCATTGCCCATGAATACAATGACTGAGCTCTTGTATACGGGTTCCTTACAGTTGTGAAAAGGTAGAAACCCTCTTCTTTCAAGTGCTCAGTGTCTTCAGGTAGACCGTGATAAGCCCCTTTACTGACTCCACCAAAGTTTGGTCTCTTCAACCAGTTACAAGTCGAGAGACTCCCTGTGCGTGGAGTAGCAATGTACACGAATCTACAGTGATTGGAAACGATCATATCTGGACAGTTCCTTCAGCCATGTCTTCAATCGAATACACGGTACGTAGGTGTTCCTCAGCCATCAGCTCCAGGATTGTTACCCTGTGACGTACGATCACAACGGGAATCGAGTGCTTCCCTATACAAAGAGTTGCCCCTTGGGGACATGGCATTGTAGGAATACGTTTCAGCAAACGAACGTTGAGCGTACCTCGTTCTATTCGTTGCCACTTCATCTGGGTACGTAGATTCTCGAGGACGCCCTCGCCCCAGCTAGAATCCTGGACGACTGAGGCTTTTCCCGATCCGGGAATGACTCTACACTTCATCTCCACAACAGCACCGTTTCTCGCCCACCTGTGTGTAGAGCTGGGCCTCGGTACTCCCAATTGAACCGTGACATCGCTTCTTCGATTACGTCCCGAGACCACGCTGATTCGATACCCAAACGTTTGATGACGTAATCATCAGCTGTGAAAGGGCCTTCGAACAGGATCCTGCCACCTGGGGCTAAGATCTGATCGAGCCAATTGAACCAGTGATCGTGATCCGGTATTAGCTTGTACAGGTGGTGGTAAACTGACCACATGTATATGACATCGAAATAAGATTCAATGTCATCTAGAGCCGTATGGAAATTGACTCGACTCATCCATTCGTGACCTAGATCGTCTCGTACCGTATCTCGAAAGGTCATTGCCCAGGCAAGTCGGATCGAGTCTACGTCAACCCCCAGAACATTGGAGGCTCCACGCTCTGCCGCCAGGAAACTGAAGAAGCCCAGGTTACATCCGATATCCAGTACGTCCATGCCAACGCAGTCATCGAGCAAATCGCCCCAAGACTCCATCTTCTTGGAAACCTTGACACCAGGAGTCAACCCAACGTCATCGCAGCCGAATTGCTGATACTTGTATCCTGTACCTAGCTGCAACTTCACCAGTTCGTTTACTGTTGTCATGACTTCATTCGTACCCGTTCAATGTCACAACAGTGCTTGTTCTTCTTCTTGCTCCCGCAAGGACATGGATCGTTACGTCCAACCTTTTTCACCTTGCCCTTACGTAACAAATCGTCGGGGGTTTGGGCAGTTGCCAAGGACCGTAGAAATTGCTGCCTACGTTGAATCATTTCCTCGGACATATATGTACTATCCATGTGCCCGCTCCTTCGCCTTTACTTTGCGACTTGCCTGGAAGTGTTCGATGATAGGATCCATTGAGACTAAGTCATTTCTTGTTGCAATTCGATCCGTATCATAAATGAAACAGTATTCTCGAGGTAGTTGAACAACCTTCAGATCGTTCCTACGTCGCAATACTGTTTGGAATGTGTGCTGATCCCACTTGTTCCGAAACTTCCCTTGTTCCGTGATCCATTGTTCAACCATGAACCGAACACCAGGAGTGTTTCGAAGAAAGACAGTACCTGTCTGAGCTTGCCCACCTCGGGAATGATAACCTACGTCTCCAATGAAATCCTCTAGACCTACGGGGAATCGACGAATGATAGCATCTGCATCCACCCACAAGATGTCTTGATCCGGGAATTGTTTCATCGCAGTCAGAAGTACAGATGGCTTCTGTCCGCAGTTCCTTACCCAGTTTCCCAAATCGGGGCGATCATCCATCCACACCTGAATACCCAAACGCTCAGCTGACGCAGCCATGCGTTCAGCCTTTTCCCTGTAGTAAGCATTGGTAAAGTATGAGACAACGACGAAATCTCCAACTGGGGCTGGAGCCATTGTACCGGCTCTTCGTGGCCAGGACACTACAAGAGGAAACCCCTTGATACTTGAGGTCACCGACGCATTCAATACCCGCCCTTCGGGGATGAGATGTTTGGCGGCGAACTCGAAGTTGTGTCGGAACTGAATCCATGGACGAACGTTGTTAACCGGATACCCGTCATGCCACCATTGCTGTTTCTGTTCCTTTGTTGGGTTAAGATCGAATCCCAACAAGTACACAGGATTGGCCCCAAGCAATAGAGCAAGGTTCATTGCACCGTAACCAGAATTGGCTCCACTACCCAATCCTTGTTTCAGGTCATCAGTAATCACCTGTTCTCCGGCAACGGAGACTTCAATAATCCTATCGTGAAGCACTTCCGGGACTCTGGCAGCACTACCCCTATGATGCACCAGATAACCTTCAAAGGCCTTTGCTTGTTCCACGAACCATGAATAGAAACGAGTATCCATGGAAAAGAGTACATCAGCCCAAGGCACGGTTTCACATGCCCTATTCACCGCAATGCAGTTTTCGCCCCTAAGCAGTTCCCAGTCAAAACCAATAAGCGAAGGACCACCTCCAATGACGAAGGCTCGCTTACCAACCCAATCTGGTTTTAGACTAAGTACTTGTTCCATATCTACTACGGCCTCAACAAACGTTCAACGAGTCGTACGGTATCCTGTGCTTCCCTAACACCTACCGTTATACCGCCACAAACAATGGCTTCATAACATTTCTGGTGCAAGTCGGTAAACCCATTACTGAAGTCTATGACTTTGGAGCCTCCAGGCCCCTGAAGGCTAAGTTCCCGTTGTACAGTGCCTTCGTCCTGAACAGCCAATACCCATTCAACCTCAGCAGTGGCGAAAGTCAAAACCCCTCGGGCGAAATCAGGCCTGGTATGTTCACAGCCCGCATCTACGATTGGACCGAACAACCAAGTCAAGAGATCGAACAGGTGAATCCCGATGTTGAATAGAATCCCACCAGACTGGAAATCGATTCCCTTCCACGACTTCCAATACCAATCGCCCCGAATCGCAGTGTACCGTAACTTGACTTGATACGGCCCATTTCCCAATTCGGCTCGTAAGGCTATTGCTTCGGGGTGATGTCTCAATTGGAGAATGGTATGTACGGGAACATCACCTTCGCACAGGGGGGTGATTTGAGAGGAATTCAGGGAAAGAGGCTTCTCACAAATCACTCCCCGCAAGGCTAGTCGTTGCCCCAGCAAGCAGTGGGCAACGTGAAGATAGTTAGGTGTACAGATAACAAGGTAGTCGAATTGAACGTTGACTAGTTCTTCAATCGTCTGGAAGTATCGACACCTGGGGAAGATTCGATCTAGATAGCCTACAGTCGTAGCTGGATCAACTGCAGCTACTAAGTCACCACCAATGGCATGAATTGTTTCAACATGCCTTGGGGCAATATAGCCTGCGGCACCGACTATGGCGAAAGTTGGGATCATTGAATCCTAGTGTTTGTCGGTATGCTCGTAGAAGTTGAGGGTGAGACTACCTTCATTGTTGTCGACGTACGAAGTCAGTCGAATCAGGTACTTCGTTCCCGCCTTGAGAACGAATTCGTGCCGATCGCCACTTGCTCCGGCTTTGGCGACTGCTTCGGTATCCATGAGAACATCGGGTTCTGCCTTCGTCACAGTCACCGCATTCTTGGCTGTGATTGTGGCCAAAGTAGCGACCTTGCTTCGATTCCGGTTGACTGCAACCTGAGCAACGCCACCGGAAACACTGTAGTGATCCGTATCGCCATCGTCTTCGAACAGTTCCCAGAAAGCCGGAACATTGGCTTCACCGGAAATGGAAAGATGCCCCAACTTCGTACCTGCCGGCGTCACCAATTCGAAAGTCAATGGCGCAGCAATGTCGAGGGCATTGAGTGCGGATCGCTGACTCAAGACGAAACTGGATCCTGCATGGATCTCGTGATGAGCGTAGTCGATTGTCTGGAGCGAATTGGTTGAACCATCGATCCGGACTTCGTCAATGTCGTTTTCATTGGAAGAGGAGAAACGCCCCCTCAGTAGGGTCCATAGACTCATTACGATTCCTCCTGTTTCGGGGATTCGCCTAGAAATACCTGGCGGAAGTGTTCTTCGTCTGGAGCCTCCAAAAACACTTCCGCAAACCATTTCCAATCAGCCCGAACATGTCTTGAGATGAGTTTGGCTGTACCGGCATCGACTCCACGGGCTAGAAGGCGATAATACAAACCACCCCACCAGCTCCATTTCGGCCGACGTTGGAAAGCGGGTACAGCCATGACCTCAGCTCCTTAGAGCTCTTTGTCTCTTCCCGATTGGGGAAGTTTAACGGTGAATCAATTGTACGGACCGCTACGAGCACCGACGGCTCGCCGTTTCCGATTCAATCTCCAACGCAAGTTGAATGAATCAACGAATAGGCGGTATGGGTTCGTTAATCGAAGGAGTCCTGTTTTGCCCCGTGGTACCAGCCGTGTCGACAGTCGAACTGCCATGACCAGCGCCCTCGGGGCGGATCTGAATGTAGACTCCGAAGGCCCCTTTCGCTTCCGACATGAACTCCGCTTTCTCGGCCGTGATCCATTTGATGGCGTCGAGAAGTGCAGTTGTGTCGGATCCGGGCTTTTCCATCGCCAGCTCGAGTCTCGCGATACTGGCGTCATACGCCAAAAGAGACTGGGCAATCGCCTTTACTGCTTCCGACGATTTCGGCGCACCATCGGTATCGATGTTGTAAACCGTGCCCTCGCTCTTGATGACGTAGGTTGCACCGGCCTGATCACGAGCCGTCTGGGCGCCGACCGTATTGGTGCCCGTTTGGGGATCGGTCCTGGCTCCGGTGCCTGCACCAGTTCCGCAACCCAAACAAACAACGAGCACCCCGATCAACAGGATGAACATGATTCCCCCGGAACGAATCAAAGGCCACATTCGATACACCTCCTTTTCCGAACCTATTCAGTTGCCTTCTTCACAATGGCGTGAAGGGCAACTTCGGTCCCCTGCTGTATGTTGATTGTCTTGATTCGCTTCTTCAGAACCCTTGAATCATTCGGTTCCATGTACTCGATCTGAAGAACAATGGATTCAATGATCTTGCCGTATTTCGCCTTCCCCAGGTGCTTGAGGATTGCGGCGGCAATTCCCAGGATGGTAGTGATTACCGCCCAGTTCTCATTGATCCATTCCATCTTAGGTTCCCTTGGCCACAATGGCCTTGAGTAGATCCTTCATTTCCCGAAGTAGCTCTTCTTCCCGGTCTTCATGTGCTGACAATTGATCATACATCTTTTCCAGAAGACGCGTTTGTGCCCCGGCAAGGTCGGATTGCTTTTCTATGACCTTTAACAATCGACGAGGGAAATACGTCAACGGAGTTCCTTCACCATCAGTTCGTGTTACCACGTTCCTGATCGCTTTCAGAAGTTCACGATCCTGTATCGTGAAACTTCCCCCACTTCTGGACGGAGCGAATCGCTCGACTAGTTTGAAAGCGGCGAACACCACCGCTACAATGGAACCTGCTATGACTGCTCCCAGTTCGTTCAACGAGGATGCTCCTATGATACACGAATACGGTCCCCTAGGGGATCCTGTGTTCCTGAATTGAACATCTGGATAGCGATCCTTAGGGCCATTTCCAATGCATCCGGCCCATCGTCATGATCTCCGTTTGGAAAGTCCATGAGTTGATGCACTAACATCATGGTTCCGGGGGTTCTCCGGAAACGCATGTTTTTCCGAGCCAAGTACGGACCCAGTCGTCGGATGCGTACTTGCTTGTTTGTCGTATTGAGAATGGGTGATATTGGAAGCATGATCCCACGTCTTTTCGACTCTTCTGCGAAGTCGTTGACTAGGAGCTCTTGAAAGGCGTTTGACTCAACTCCAAACATATCTGGCTGAAACAGGGATCCTAGCTCTACCCCGTGGGCAACAATCTCATCCGTCGTCCTACGGGCCATGTCACATTCAATCCACAGGATCCCGTCTTTGTCTCTTGCCAATTTGACGAAGGCACAGTAGTCTCCGAACTTTGCATCCTTCCCCTTTGAAGGATCGCAGCTCATTGTCTTGACTGTGAAAGTGTTCCCATTCATTGAATGGGGCCATTCGTCAAACCAGATATGATCCCCGAAGTGAGACGCTGGCCACTCGCAGTTCTCGGGGTTGATTGGATTTCCCTGTTTCTCAGCTTCGAAGGCCGCATGCCCTTCGGCCCTAAGACACATCAGCATATACAAGTCTTCTTCCGCTGGCCAAAGGACTTGGGCATCTATCTCCATCTTCTCCTTATGGGAGCGGAAGAAGGCAAGGGCCCTTTCTTCCCGCCCTTTGGCATTAGGAGAACAATACAGCTCCTCCCATTCAGCCCACAAGTCCATATGCCTCGGCCATGAGACAACTGACTTGTAAAGCCAATTCTGCCAACCTGGGGCTTCTCTCGTTCTGAGAACCATACAGTCTCGATGCAGAGCGGTTCCCGCCATGAGAAAATTGGTGCGTTTGTTTCCCGCCTTGAGAACGGCTCTATTCAGCCACTCCCAGTCTTTATCCCTTTGGGACGGGGAAAGGACATTTTCATCATTCTGGGGATCGTCGAGTACTATGCAGCTAGGCCTCGTAGTACCGGATCTACGGCCCCTGATCTTCTTTCCCGTTCCGAGAGCTTCGATCCGAACACCATTGCGAAGCTCGATCACCCCGCTTCTCCATACGGGACCTTTACCAAAGACGTGGGGATAAGCCTTCTCGATCCGGGAGTTGGTCTCGAGCTCTTCCTTCAATGCATCCAATTGAAGGTTAGCTTGGTCACCGGTATCTGAAATGAGGATGATGTAAGGTTCCCAACCTTCCAATGCTGCCCGCAACGGATAGCAAAGGCTCATCCAAGTCGACTTCGCATTACCCCGAGGGGCGGTGATTGAGTACTTAACACCCCGTTTACGATTCAACATCCCTAGTAGACTCGCTAGGGACTTATGCATTCGACTTGATTCACTGGTTAAGTAATGGGGCAAGAATGCTTGCATCCATGGAAACAGATCGAGCCCAGTAGCCTCCGTAACCGTCTTTAGGAGGCCTGTGCCGATTCCGCCAAGGAGCTTGTTTCCGTAGTTTGCGATTCGACACCCGTTGATACAGCAACCAGGTTTAAGATTCGATGTCCAATGCGTTCACGCTGATCGGGGTCCTGAACCTCGTCAACGATTACGGCAATGATACTCTGAATTGTCTGCTTTACTTCGGTATGAGTAACCCGCAGTTCTGAGGGCTTATCGAGACCCAGCAGTTTACTGCGTCTTTCCATTAGTCTGAGTACATGAGCATAAACCCGCACTACGGCATCTAACTTCTTGATTGGGTCAATATTGCGGGTTTCGTCGAGTTCAATCAAACGGGCCCTTAGATCGGCCTCGTCCTTATCAATACATGTTGATTGATGCTGAACGAATAGATCAAAGCAGCCGACTCGAGTTTCTTTCCATTCCTCCGATATGCGGTCTAGATCCCCTCTAACCGATGCCGTTGAAACGTTTAAGAGCTCTGCGATCTTGTTTCTCGTCCAGCCCTTTAACACCAGTTCAGCCACCTTGGCGGAACGCAGCCTTAACTGGACCTGTTTCAAGATGCGGAAGTTAGGCTTCTCTCCAATATGCGGCATCTCACGATACCCATGCTTTACCAAGTACTGAGTGATACCATTTGGTTGCGATAGTATCCCTACAGTATCTTCTGCCGAAACTTCTGGCCTATGGTGCTTGGGAGGACGCCCGTTCACTTGACTGAACCCAGCCATCGCTTAGTCCTCGAGTAGTAGAACTGTCCTATCTCAACTACTATTATATCATAACCATCGGCAGAAAGCAAGGATTAATTAAGAAAACCTTTTCATATGGCTGCATCAGTTCGAGCATCCCTAGGGGCCTATCTATGGCTCCAGCACAGGGGGGAGATGCTAGCATTTGGCCACTCGGTAAACCGACAAATGCTAGCATTTCCGTTCCAATCTGCCGATGGCTACCCAAACGCCCCACCGCTCTAGAAGCCCTCACAACGGCCAGTAGACGCTGTCTAACGCGCACCTGTTTCCTGGAGGCTCCACAGAGCTCCAAACCAGACCGCGTTCCACACGGATATGAGCCTAAAACCCATAAAACACAGGGTTATCTAGGTAAACCATGCGCCCAATAGCTAATTCCCTCATAAACCGACCAAATGCTAGCATCGAACAGGCCCTTCGACCACCACAAATGGCTTGACTATTGCGCACCCCCTCTCTAACCGCGCTCAACGCACTCTAGACGTCATATACGCACCGGTTGTTTTTTGGAGCCTCCACAGCGCGACCAGCACAGGGAGAGCACAATCCAGTCTTAAACTGTCTGCGTTTTATGGGATTAGTCGCCCCCCCAGGAGAGCCGTGAATCTGTATTTCTTTAGAGATGATTTTAGACAATTTATTGATATAAGATAGCTCAACGAGCGCCTCTCCGGGGGGGTTGACTATTGTGGTAGTTAAACATAAAGCACCCAAGAGTGTAATGATAGTCGAAGGTTTCCCTTATTTTCTCCTTGATGTCTCATGCTGAATCAGTTATAATAGATCATCACGATAGGAGAAGACATGTACGTTCGACCTAACTTCCAGTCAAAGTCAGCACTCAAAGCAGCCCTAGTAAGGGGAGAAAGAATCATCGCCTTTCAACCCAATTCGCTTTTCCCCTCAGCCAATACGACCGATGGAGAAGTCTCTATCGAAGGGCCTCACTCACCCGAGCCACATACCTGGTATGCGAGAGCACGCCTACTCAATGGCATAGTCGAGGAAGTGATCTAATCAATGTACACGATTCCTACTGACTTCCTCAGGGAAATATTCCCTCCCTCACTAGAGGGTATTGTTCGCATCGCAATAGCAACACCATCTCCAGAAGGATTCAGACCGAAACATGGATCCTTTCCAATCGCAGCTTTGCACAGGGGTGAGGATATCGAGTTCGACATTGAAGTCGATAGACTACACAACTTCTTCTTCACACCACATCCTTACCAGGAAGCTGGCGACTGGCGTAAGGATAACGCAGCCCTCATGACTCAATGCCTGTACATGGACTGCGACGACGAAGACATATCTCCAGCCGGCTTCAAACCACCCCCTTCAATAGTAGTTGAAACATCCAAGAAGAAACACCATTGTTATTGGCTCCTCGAGGAACCAATAGAGACAACAGAAGCTGAAAGGCTAAACAAAGCCCTCGCCTATCACTACTTGTCTGTTGACCGAGGCGGTTGGGATCGAAGCCAACTCCTTCGCATCCCTGGATTCAGCAACACCAAGTACGATCCCGTCCAAAGTGTCAAGGTCGTTGACGTAGCTTCACCAATGACTCGATACACCCCTGACGATTTCATCGATATTCCCCAGGCACCTGCTGACATGGCTGCACAAGAACTTCCCACTCCTGATGAGGATACTCTACCCAAGCGGAGGAACCTAAAGGATAAGTTCTCCGAACAGTGGCCAAAGAAGCTAGACGATGTCCTTGATAGAAGGTCAAAGGACCGTTCAGGGTCTCTTTGGTATCTATACAATCAATGCTTCCGAATGGGGATGACGAGAGACGAAGTCTTTGCACTTGCTCTCGAGTCGGTGAACAATAAGTTTACCATTCGTCGATACAATCAGTCTCTTGACTTGTGGCATGATTGTGGTAGAGCCCATTCGCAGCACCAATTGCCCGAGGACGAGAGACCAATCCTTCGACGCATTGACGACTTACGCAAGACCAAGATGCCTCATCAACAACGGACTGAACTCCTAGCTGACATGTTGTTTAAGGACATGGAAGTTAGGGGTAGATTCTACTACATCGACGATGAGATCATGTCCGCATTCCATTACAACAAGAGACTTTACGACCTTTCCAAAGGCAAAGTCGAAACAGGTCACCTTTTGTACCTACTTTATGGGTTGAATGCTACGACAGGAGAATACAATTACCTGCGACAGCACTTCCAAGCCCGGGCTTGTCATGAAGGAACGAAAGTAACCCTAAGAACATTAGCCCATTTCAATGTTGAATCAGGGACACTATACATCTCTGATCACAACGACCAATACCACAGGACTAATGGTATTGAACAAGACATTCAAGTCAATGGGTTAGATGGTGTCTACTTCTTGACACCAAAGTCATCGAGACCTTACACCCCAATTCGATACAACTACACAGGGACCGAAGAAGGATTCAGTCTGCTGGATGAATTGATCTTCACCAAGTGTAAGTTCAATGCTCACCTATTGAATCCGGACGATGCTCAATTCCTGGTACGAGTTTGGTTCTACTCATTGTTCTTTGCCGACCTGCTCGAGACCAAACCCATGCTCATTCTTGAAGGGGATAAAGGATCCGGGAAGACGACTCTGTTCAAGTCAATGGCTTGGTTACTCTATGGCCCTTCGGGATCCGTTTCGGATGTACCCTTTGAAGAGGCTCAGTTCAAGGAGATGTGTCGTAACCAAAGCCACCTCTTTTTGGATGGGATTGATAACTCTCTGAGATGGTTACCGAATGCCTTGTCGACAATTGCAACTGGTGTTAGGGAGAGAAGACGTATCCTTTACACCAACAATGACATGGCTGAGTACCGACTCCAATGCTCGTTTGGAATCACTACCATGTCTGCTCAGTTCATGAGGGATGATATTGCTGACAGAGCAATCATTCTAGCCACTCGGGCTCGGGAAACATTCAAACCTGAGGGTGCATTGAAGGCTGAGATCCTACACCATAGAAATCAACTATGGCATGAGATCATTTGGGATCTGCACAAGGTGGTTAAGCTGTTGAGGGAAGAAGAGGAAGTCGAAGAACAGCTACGCATGGCTGATTTCGCTCCACTCCTCATCGCAGCCTGCAGGCACCATAACCGAAACCCGAAACACTTGATTCGATTCATGAAGAAGGCTCAGACTCAAGCTGTCCTTGAACGGGATGTGTTCATGCAAGCACTCCTGAACTGGTTGAGTATGGAAAAGAACCTAGGGCTTCGAATCAAACCATCCGAACTGTACAGGAAACTAGCCATCCTATCCGATGACCCTGAGTTCACAAAGGTCATCTCGTCTTCAATCAAACTAGGGCAGAAGCTTCAGGAAGTTGTACCTGTTCTAGCTGCCCAAGGGTACGAACTACGTTTCAGACAACCGCATCACGGTGGCGGTAGGCTCTATGTCTTCTTCCGGATTGACGACGAAGGTGGTGACTGATGGGACAATTAACACATCACCCCAATATGAATAGGGCATTGATGGATGCAATGGTTGTTTATGCAAACAGACAAGGACCACCTCCAGAGTTCTATGGTAAGGATGGTCTCAAGAAGGGTGATATCCTCGCAGACTGGTGGACTGAAAAGGAGATGTTCCTGGTCCTTGATGAGATTGCTACGGTCAATTGGTACGAAGGCCCCGAGTGGGTTTATCGTCCACTTGATTCCATGGGAGATCGTTTCAATCGAGACACTGTACTGGCAAAGATGAATGGAATCACTCTTGGCTGTGTCCTCGACACACCCGAGATGCACCAGATGCTTCAACGATGGGGTTATGAAATCGTAGTTGAACACGTCATGTGTGCGAATCGAGGTTCACCCTTCAAGTTCAGAATCATTGTCTTTGACGTCGTACTGTGTAGGGAGAGATCAATCGATGAAGTCATTGGACTATAGTAGTTCAGTCGTCTTGCTCTCAGGGGGTTTGGATTCAACTTGTGCCCTCATCCAAACAAAACTAGACTTCACTGGTGCAGTCTATGCTCTCTCGATCCAGTACGGTCAGAGACATGTCAATGAAGTGGCCAAGGCTATTGAAATAGCCCAAGCCCTTATGATTCCAATCAAAGTCCTGGACCTAACACAACTCGGAGGACTTCTTGCGGGAAGCGCTTTACTCTCCCCCTGTGCAGAGATCCCGAAGGGTCATTACAAAGACCTGACAATGAAGGCAACGGTTGTACCCAATCGCAACATGATCCTTCTGGCCCTGGCTGGCGGCTATGCGATCGCACAAGGTGTGGGCAATGTAGTCATCGCAGCCCATGCAGGTGACCATGCAATCTATCCTGACTGTCGTCAGGAGTTCCTGGACGCAATGAATCGAGCCCTTGGGGTTTGCCATTACGAACCAGTCATGATTCAACGTCCATTCGTTCAGCTGTCCAAGGCTGAGTTGTTGAGTCAAACGATTACCAATAGCTGGGCCAATTTGGGTTTCAGATCCGAACAAGCCATGGCTAGTTTCCTAGGTGTCCACACATGGTCTTGTTACGAAGGTAAAGAATTCCATTGTGGTAGGTGTGGAACGTGTGTCGAGAGAAAAGAAGCATTCGCCGAGTCAAGTTACATTGACACAACCGTCTACTTGGAGTCAACATCATGACGAAGACAGGAGTGTTCGCAACGGAAGAAGAAGTGGAGTCATTGAAGAAGTCAATGCAGACTCCACTCATCATGCTCCAGTGTGGAATGCCGAAGTCCCCTCAGAAAAGGTGCCACGAGTTGGCTCTTGTCCACGGGCTTCCGGAGATCACTGGCATGTACGGACTCGATCTCAAGTCGAGGGAATTCGTTACCGTTTAGGTACCCAATGGCAAATAGAATATGTTGGCGTTGTTGTGGTACGGGTTATTTGAATCCGAACACCAAAAGTCCCTGGTGGGTTTGGGTGATCATTGTCCTCAGTGGTCTTAGTGCTACTGGTTTGGTATGGCTATGCCATTGAATGTTATAGTCAAGATACAGATTCCAATCAAACCTGGTGTTGCTTTCGGTACAGGGTATGGCGAAGGGCCTCTACTTGTATACGGGCCTCCGGGGTCTGGTATTGGTCCTGTATTCATTCATCCAGACGATCAACCTTCGACTCATCAAGTAATCATTGACGCAATGGAAGGGAAGGTTAAAGCATTCTTCCCTGCCCAGTTGGCGGAGGATGGTATGTTAAATATCATCACTGACTTAGGAGCCATTGAAGACCGTGGGTGGTAACATGAAACGATTTCATTTGAAGTTGAGAGCAACTCAAGGGCCCAATCGCATTAGTGTTACGTTCTTCCTGGGCTTCGAAGAGTTCACTCTACATAACGCAGGAGTAATCCAGCTCCGTGTGGCTGAGTTCAATTTGATCACCGCCACCTTCTTCCTGACAAATGACATTGTCACCGATTACCTTCGAGTTAGTCTTGAAAGGGATTGGGATTGATTACTCTTGATCCATATCAGGATGAGGCTGTCGAGATCCTTAAGTCTAAACGTCGGCACATCCTAGGGGACGATTACGGTGTAGGAAAATCGTACCCTGCCATTGAGGCTGCTTGGCAAGTAGCCGGAGCTGGGCCCAAGTTGATTGTTTGCCCAGCGTACCTGATTAAGAATTGGATCAGGTACATTCGAGAGATGTATCAGGATCCAAACGAGCCCACGATCTATGTTGCTCAAGGGGCTCAGTATGAAAAGCAGGCAGCTGTCAATGCTGAAGACGTTGACTGGTTGATTGTTTCCTATGCCATCTTGGCCTATGCATTGGCCCCGAGTAAAGGTTACACTCAACTACTTCGTCGGAGATGGCATTGTGTTATCTGTGACGAAGCTCATCGTCTTAGGGGTCGAGGAACAAAAGCAACCAAGGCTGCGTACAAGTTGAACACACCGTATCTATTTCTCCTGACAGCTGATCCAATTGTCAAAGATGCTGGTGACACGTTTCCTTTACTCCGACTTTGCAACCCGAAAGAGTTCACATCCTATTGGAGGTTCGTAGGTCACCACTGTAGAATACATAGGACACCTTGGGCCAATAAGGTTGGTGACCTATTCGATCCTAAAGGGTTCAATAAGATGTTGTCTCGACACATGCTTCGAAGGTTACCTCATGAGGTAGGGTTAGAATTCCCACCCGAGATGCCGACAACGATCACTGTCGAGATGCCACCTTCAATCAGGAAGACGTATCGGGATGCAAAAGAGAACTGGCGAGTTGAACATGACGACTTGCCCAAGGCAATCTATGTCAAGAACGGTGGAGCCCTAATACATCACCTTCGGGGCTTAACAGGAACACCTCCTGGGAATAAAAACCCGAAGCTTGATGCCCTGAAAGGGATCCTAACCGACCGAACGACAAGGCATGTCGCAGTGTATTGTTGGTACAAGGAAACGGCTCGAGTGATTCAAGAAGCGGTGACTGGTCGAGATTCCTTTCTTGTTACCGGTTCAATTGATCCAATGAAACGTGACGACATAGTCCAGGACTGGAAAGCATCTCGCACAGGGGTGCTCGTTGCTACGTTGGGATCACTAACCGAAGGAGCCAACCTACAATTCTGTAACCAGGTTGTCTTCTACGAAGAGGATTGGGTACCGAAAACAATTGAACAAGCACTAGGACGATTCATCCGTCGAGGGTCTGAATTCGATCAAGTGCTGTCTTGGTACCTACGAGTCGAGAAGAGTGTCGATGAGGGTGTGTTCAAAGTCCAAGGGAAACGATTGGAACATAAACTTCAAGCACTACTCGAGGAAGTTTTCACACTGGAGGAAGACGATGCTGAGTGATCAGGTTATCTATACCGAGAGACAAATTCAGACAGCAGTGTCTCGGTTGGCAAAGGAAACGATTGACCACTTAAACACTTACCCGGGAAACGATACACCAATCCATATCCTAGTTGTAATGGATGGGGCTTTCGTCTTCGCCTCTGACTTCATCAGGTACTTTGAACATGATGCCGGGGTCATTGTTCATTTCATTAAGGCTACTAGCTACACAGGGGACGTTTCATCTGGACATGTCAAGATTGATTTCGTTGGGCCAACTCCCAACCTGGCTGGAGTACGAATAATAGTACTCGATGACATCATTGACTCTGGCGATACGATCTTAGCCATTCACCGTTGGTTAAGTGGGAGGGGTAATAGTTCAACCAGAACCATATGCCTCTTCCGAAAAGTTATTCCGAAGACGATGGCGGAAGCATACAGGATTGCTCGAGCCCTGATCAGGCATCCGGAGAAAGCATTCGTTCGTCAAATCCATTCGGGCCTGGACGTTGAACCTGGTGAGTTCATTGTCGGCTACGGCCTTGATTACAATGGGGAGTATCGTCATCTCCCGTACGTTATCCGGTATGAGAAAACCTGAAGACCTTTATAGAATTTCTTTGAAGGTCTCATAGGTGTCGTTATATAATAGAGGTAGCAATCGAGGATCATAAGGAGTCAGCAGTGGACATCAGTCATTCAGACATGCAGGCGTTCAAACGTTGTCGATTCAAATGGGATCTAACAAGTCCCAGTCGACGATCCCTTCGAACACCAGGTGCTCCTGCAACTGCCCTTTGGTTGGGTTCAGTTGCCCATGAGGGCATTGCCATTGTGTCCAGTGGCCAAGAGTTGCAGCCGGCATTGGACAAATGGATCCATGCCGAAATGGTTTCAATGGCTGAGACTTATGCCAAGCAGATTGGAACCAGTTGGGGCCAGGAAGAAGACGACCGAGTAGAAGAGTCAGCTGCAAGGGCTCGACTGTACACTGAACTCTACCTGGATCACTATGGAATTCCTCCCTTCGGGGATGAGTTCGAGATCCTGGTCGTCGAACAACCGTTCAAGATTCCAATGCCGGGAACCTACGACGACATGTTCTATGTGGGCACCTGGGACATGCTCATTCGAAACAAGTTAACCAATGCCTACTGGTTGGTTGATCACAAGACGTTTTCCCAGACACCAAACCCAGAGTTCATCGTCAACTTGAACGAACAATTCGTCGGGTATGAATGGGCCTTTGCTCGTTTGTTCCCAGACGATGTCTTGGGTGGATGTATCTACGACGGCATCTACAAAGGTGAACCGACCGAACCCCAGCTGCTCAAGAACGGAGCCATGTCCAAGAGATGGATCAAGACCACGGCTGGTCTCTACATCAAGAGACTGGTTGAGGCTGGAATGGATCCAAACGATCCCGAGTACGCTGACTTCGTCGAGAGACTACGCAGCCGAGACAAGAGTCCCGAGAACCCGTTCTTCAAACGTATCATGATCCCTGCCGACTGGGGAGAGATTCGTTCCTGGGAACGAAACACTTCGGCCATCTTCAAAGACATGGCCTATATCGACGAGTCGGATCCCGCAATCTATCCCAACAGACGTTGGGAAGGATGTTGGGACTGTGACACGAAGACTCGTCAAGCTTGTCAAGCTTTCAACGGAGCCCGAGACGAGTCCGAACTGAAAGACGCAGAAGAGCTTCTTCGGTTCTGGATCAAGACCGAGCCTCCAACGCTGAAAAAGGTCCGGACATTGAAGCCCGGAATCGTCTCCAGTGTCGACGGCCTCGTCGAACTGGCCAACGAATAGTCCACTGCCATGGAACAAGACCAGGGGGGGTGTTGCGTCAACCTCACAACCCCATTTTCCCCTTTTCTCCAACGCACCTCTCTCTGGTCTATCCATGTTTAGGGTACAATGAGTAACGAACAACTCTATCAGATTCGGTATGAAGCCTTGGCTTCGTCCGTGATTCATTGGAAAAGTCTTCCGGACACGATCCAACGGACACCAATGGATCCAATCGAACCAAGTATGAAGAAGGCCGGAGCACTTCAGACCATGTTGAATGCCGCAACGCATGGTCCAAAGGTTGACGGCATCCTTCAACTGGCTCTCGAACGTTACGCTGTTCTCATTGATGTCAACATGTGGCTTCGACAGTTGGAACAAGTAGGCACATCTGGACCTGCGTACGAAAAACACATGGCTCGGGTTTCAAAACTGAGAATGGAAATTCAACTAGCCACATACGGCTACACCCAACAAAGGGGCACGACTGAGCCCCGGGAGGAGATCGATTGTCTCGAGAAGAAGTCGTCGACGGTGGCGAAGAAGCCGTTGAAGAAGAAGTCGAAGCCGTCGAAGAAGAAGTCGACGAGGAAGAAGAAGTCAAAGTAGACAAGACAGGATCTCCAGTCCTGGCGCTGCCGGAAGGGTTGAGCTTCTCGACTCCCGGTGAGCTGTCGGATGAATGGGGATTCGATTGTCTCGTCTATGGCAATCCGGGTATCGGGAAGACTACCTTCTGTGCATCAGCTCAGGATCATCCCCACGGAAGGGATGTTCTAATCATTGATGCCGAAGGTGGAACCCGATCCATTGCCGACAGAGACGACATCAAGATTTTTCATCCCACCACCGTTCGGGATGACGATGGTGACGTTGTGGAGTCGGCATGGGAACAGATCTTCCGGATCTATCAGTTCCTTGCCCACGGTGAGCATCCATTCAAGACGATTGTAATGGACTCATTGACAGCAGTGCAGGAGCTGGCCCTCGAAGACGTGATGCGTTCTTCGAAGACTCCGCAGCTACCCAATCTAGGTGATTGGGGTAGAACGAACTCCGCCATGCAGAAGATGGTTAAGGCCTGGCGAAACTTTGCTCGTGATCGGGGTTGGAACATTCTATTCACGGCCCTGGTAACGGAGAAGAAAGACGAGTCGACAGGTGCAATCGTGGGTCGAGCGAAGATGACTCCAGGTTGTGCTGAAATGGTTCTGGGCTTGATGGATTGTGTAGGCTTCCTGGACATTGGCGACAAGTCCGGGGGGCGAGTTCTACACTTCGCCCAGAAGGGTGTGAACATCGCCAAGGTTCGTCAGCCGAGAAAGGGAACAAAGGAACGTCCCATCCTCCCAGGCCAATTGGATGATCCCGACATGGGGAAAATCCTCGACATCATTTACCGGAAGGAAGAGTAACATGGTCGTAAAGGTTGACTATGGGGACGGGAGTGATTTCCTCCCCCTCGAGCCTGGTGACTACCGGGCAAACATCTTCGAGATCGAGGAAAGGGAATCCCAGAAGGGAAACACCTACCTTCGATTGACCCTGAAGCTCCTGAAGCCGTTCGAACGCCGGCGGCTCTGGTTCAATCTCACTCTCATTCCGTCCACGATGTGGAGAGTTCGTCAAGTCCTCTCCCGCATCGAGGGCAAGGATGCAACCGATTACATCGGTGAAGGAACGATCGACGAAAAGGCGATGCTCGGTGTCGAGATCGTCGTCAGTGTCGGAGCCCCGAACGAGGACTTCGGCGACGGAACGATCAACGAAGTCCTGGACATCTGGGGCACCGAAGGTCCTCCGGCCGGGATGAAGGAGCCGAAGGCTCTCGACCCCAAGAAGGCAATCGCCAAGGCCAAGACCAAGGAGAAGACTCCGAACAAGGGCAAGAAGAAGGCAACGGGCGGCTACTAGGAACCATTGATGAGTGTCTGCGGAATTGATCCTGGCAGGACGACGGGACTTGTACACTGTTCAAACTCGGGCAAAGTTCTCTGTGCCCTAGCTGCTCGAGATCACAAGGACATTGTCGAGTTCCTTCATCAATTGGATTCTGAAACGACTGTAGTGGTCATGGAAGATTTCCTTGGGTCAGGTCCTCGTTCCGCAGACGCCATCTTCACGATCAAGCTCTTGGGTTTCGTCGAGGGATGCTGTCACCTAATGGGTCTTGAGTTGATTGTTCAACCACCCCAATGGCGGAAAGCATTCTTGGACAAAGCCCAAATGCATTTTCGGGTTCACAAGGAACGTCACTGTAAAGACGCCCTGGCCCATGTGTATTCATACCTAGAGAGACTAGGTTACGACGAGTGGGAGTAAAATGGCTCAGCACAAGTTGGTATCAGTTCCCGTTGATCCACTAGTGTACCCGGCGATCGAAAGGGCTGCGGCATTGGAGATGAGACCTGTGGCAGCTTACTGCCGACTGGTCATCTTCAAGGATCTCCAGGCCCGAGGTCTTCTGGACGATGAATACAAGCCCACGCAGGAGGTGATTGATGCAGCAGCTTCCGATAGCTGAGGTCACCAAGACCTTTCGATTCGAGTCGAGTCACCAATTGTATGGACACAATGGTAAGTGTGCTCGCGTTCATGGGCATAGTTACATAGTCGAACTAACCCTTCGAGGGAATCTGATTCAAGAGGGTTCATCCGAAGGAATGGTTGTCGACTTCGGTGACATCAAACACGTCTGGTTTAAACTGATCGATTCAGTTCTGGACCACGCCCACCTGAACGACGTTCTCCCTGTGCGATCGACTGCCGAGAACATGTGCTTTTGGATCTTGAATCGGTTGAAGCAGATGTCTCATCTTCCGGTTCACAAGATCCGTCTTTGGGAAACAGCATCCGGCTCTGCCACCATTTGGATCGGTGACCAGGTTGGAGTTGAGTTCCCCTACTTGACCAAGAAGGAACTCGAAGAGGAACCTGTCTGAATGGTCAACGTTGACTTCGGAGAAGGAATTCCTTTCTGTCCAGTCTGTGAAGAGCCAATTGACTATGTTCAATTCAAACCAAGATGTGATGAATGCAAACGAAAGTTCCACAATGGTTGTGGACTTGTAGAGGAGAACTATGCCTGCTGCGACTCTTGCAGTCAACGAAATCTTCGGTCCAACGATTCAAGGTGAAGGCCCATCGATAGGTCGTCCGGCTGTGTTCCTTCGGCTTCAAGGTTGCAACCTCAGATGCAGTTGGTGTGATTCGAAGTACACCTACAATGGAACTGAACACCCAGCTCACATGCCTCTTGGCGCTGTGATTGAAACAGTTCGTTCAATGTCAATGGGCTGTACCAAGCTACTCGTCTGCACAGGGGGAGAGCCTCTAATTCATGCTCCGGAGTTGAATGAACTTCGGGACATGATGCCTGGATGGGATTTCGAATACGAAACCAATGGAACCATTCCCCTCTTCCCAGGCAACTACAGTAACCAATGGTACATCGTGTCCCCGAAGCTAGAGAATAGTGGAGTGGATCTGGACAAACGATTCAAGCCCGAGGTGCTCAAGTCTTACGTCCTCAATGCCAACAGTCGATTCAAGTTCGTGGTTCAAACGAAACAAGACTTGGCCGAGGTCCAAATGATCGTAGACGAAGTAGGGATCCCGGACAACTATGTCTACATCATGCCCGAAGGCATTGATGGTACAACCATTCACGACAGGACTCAAGACTTGGTTGAAGGGGTTATCCTAAGAGGATGGAACATAACAACGAGGCTGCACACGTGGATCTGGGGCAACGCCAGGAGGCGATAGCGGACAAGGTCCGTTGGATGCTTGCAATGTTGAACAAGTGTACTCCGGGAGAGATTAACGACGATCAACATCTTCAAGGGACTCCGGATCGTTTCACCAAGTTCCTGATGGAGTTTCTTCCGGACCCAAGACCCTTCGAGGAGATCGTTAAGACTTCTTTCCGATCTGGGTTCGAAGAGATGGTCGCAGTTACCAACATTCGATTCACGGCCTTGTGCGCACATCACCTTCTTCCTTTTCGGGGGATGGCTCATGTCGCATACGTTCCTGGTTCGGCTGGAAAGATCGTTGGTCTTTCGAAACTGTCCAGGGCAGTCGAGTACTTCGCTCACAGGATAACGATTCAAGAAGACATCACTCGGGACATCGTCGAGGCCTTGTCAAAGGTACTCGAACCCAAAGGTGTCATGATTGTTGTCGAAGCTGAACACGAGTGCATGGCGATTCGTGGAGTCAAGCAGCCAGGGGCTACGACAATCACATCCGCAGTCCGTGGTTGCTTCCTGTCCAATGA
>Ga0222640_1000006_pt1 | contig 79145 bp, 79 predicted proteins | sample AntAcemetagen187_FD_181144 | JGI IMG/M metagenome (GOLD analysis project Ga0222640, IMG submission 181144) | Saline water microbial communities from Ace Lake, Antarctica - #187 | ecosystem: Environmental > Aquatic > Non-marine Saline and Alkaline > Saline | place: Antarctica: Ace Lake... | reverse complement strand
AATGTTCTCGCCTAAAGCGAAATTGTTTTGATTCTCCTGACACAAGAATGATTGGACTATCTTGATCAGTAATTCTGATCGTTACCTTATAAGATAGCCCATTTATTATCTTCAAAACAAACAAATGACTCGGCAAGGGTTGGTTAGGGTTAAGAGTTTTTTCTCCTGCACTTGCGGATGACAAATCAATAACCAGTGGTTGCTGAGTTGCACATCCGAACACAAGGAAAAGGAAAAGAAAAAGAAATAATATTTTTTTCACTTGGCGCCTCCTTATAACCCCAATGCGTCTTTTAGCGCATTTCCAGGATAATAGGTTCTGTGAATTTTAAATCGTCGTTCTTGATACGGTTTTGTTCTCTTTAGCTTAATGACCTGATCAGCATATATCCTTCTACCAGAAGAAACATAATACTCATTCAAGCCGTTCCCGGTCGTGGAAAAATGTTTCGTTTCTACCTCAACAATCCAACCGCGAAAATTACCATGAATCGCGAGTAATGTGTAGTCTCCCGGAGAAGATAGTATCATTGGAGCTACAATCGCTGTTGACATCACTCCGTTCCTATACGGCCGAGATACTGGCGGGTTTATACAAAACTCCTTTAGCGGTTTAGAGCTAAACGCTATAGCCCCTTTTGGACCTGCTATTATCAAATCGTCTTGAGAATAGGACCCTTCAAAGAGCCAACATTTAACCCACACTCCCGGGCTTCTGTTGATTGGGAGAACAAGACCAGCTTGAGGAGAGGGAATAGATACAAATGTATTACCCTCTGGATTCCCCCAAATAGTGATATTAGCTATCCGTTTTATATTCACCACACATCCAGATGCCAAAATTAATACCAACAATACTATTAAAATACGTCCCATGATTTTCATGTCTACCCCTCCATATATTTCTTTTTTTATTTTATTTTTAAGTTACTTTAATGCTATAACAATACATCATATTTACATATTTGTCAATGAATCATTTTCTTTCAAGTCTGTGGAAAAGAATACTTGGGGAATAAGTAAAAATATTGTATAATATCTATATAAAACTATTAAAAATGAAACTACAAAAATCTTCCAAAAAAATAAGTATTGTTGTAGTAATTTTGATATTGTCAGCCGGTGTAATTATCGGTGGATATTTAGTTTTGCAAAGTAAAATTACCAAAGCTAATCTTCTTGAACAAATAACCCAAAACTTAAAAGATCAAGAAATAATTGATGACCTAGATCATGATGGCTTAACTGGTTGGGAAGAAAATATTCATGGAACTGATCCAGAAAATTCCGATACTGATGGCGATGGTTATTTAGATGGAGAAGAAGTAGCAGCTGGATATGATCCAACGAAACCAGCCCCTAATGATAAATTAAATATAGATTCAACTAATTCTCAATTATTAAGACCGGAACCAGGCAATTTAACTCAATTACTTGGATATATTTTAAGTGGACAATTAAAAAATAATGAAATGCCATTTTTATCTAATGTACAAGATGTTGACTCTTTAGAGCCAGCTATGACTGAAGCTATAGATGAAAAAGTTATGGAAGCTATTCAAAAAGCATCAACTAGTTTTTTATATGAATTTATTCCCGACTTTGATGAAAGTGAATTTAAAATTATTAATGACAATAGCTATCAAGCTGTTCAAAATTATAGAGAACAAATTTATAAAACAATTGGTCCAATTAATTCATGTCAAGATATTAACAATCTTAAAGATGATACAAAAATTGTTACTGATGCTATTGCAAGTAAAAATTTTGAGCAAATTAACTGTTTATCTTCTTCTTATTTGCAAGGATATAAAGCCATTAAAGAATTGACTTTACCTTTAAATTGTTTAGAAATTCATAAAAAACTTTTAACAATTCTTTGGACGCTTTCTAAAAGCTATGAAGTACTTCCATCCTTTGAGCAAGACCCCCTTAAGGGGATGATTGCTTTAGAGAAATTTAAAGAAGCCAATGAAACTCTTTTTGATTTCTTAGAAGAAATGATAATTTTATTAGAAAGTTATTCTAAAAATTATTAATGAATATTTTTCAAAACAATTATTCTCAAAAATCAATCTCCTCTATTTTAATTATAGCCATAATCTGTTTAACTATTGGTCCTATTTTAGTTTTACCAAAAAAAATACAAGCAGCTCCTGTACCAGGATGCCCAGTTTCTGATTTGACATTAACATCAGTTGAAGAACTCGCTGCAGCAGAACGGGGACTAAGTGGAGTATGGGACAAAATAAAAGACGCGGTAACAGACGTACCAGCGATGATATCGGCAGGGATAAGTGCTTTTAAAGATGTATGGGAACAAGGTTGGGAATTGTTAGAATGGGCAGCTGGAGTTATGCTTAACATTTTGCTCCATCAACTCCTAGCCATGATTACAAATGACATTGTTAATTGGATTGAGAATGGAAAGACGCCAAGATTTATGTCAGAAGGAATAGGAAGCTATCTTAAAGATGCAGCTGACAATGCAACTGGTAATTTTATTGACCAATATTTAGGAGCAGGATGGCTTTGTGAAGAATTTGATTTAGACATTAAATTAGCATTACTTGATGTCCCAACATTTGAAACTCAAGCAAAATGTTCGCTTTCTGATATCGTTGATAATGTTAGTGATTTTTATGATGATTTTTCTAAAGGTGGTTGGGTTGGATGGATTGAACTTACTAAACCACAAAATAATTTTTATGGAGCATTATTATTAGCTCAAGATGAAAAAAATAGAGTTGAAGAAGAAGCAAAAATAGAAGCTGAGACAGATGCTCAAATGGGCGAAGGATTTTTAGGCATGAAAGATTGTACATGGACTGATGCATCAGGTACAACCATTGCCAAACAAGAAGATGTTAGGGGCACACCAAAATTACCAGCTGCATGCAAACCAAATGCAGAAGGAAAAACTCCTGGAGTTGTTCGTCCTTGTTCTCCAAAATGTGAAGCACTTACTCCAAGCACGGTTGTAAACAAAATGGCAAATAAATCAGTAACTAATTTCTATGACCAAATGAATTCTAAGATTGGCGCAGCTACTGCTAAAGCCGGACCATTCCAAATCTATGTTCAAGCAATTGCAAATGCCTTAATCAACAAAACAATGCAAGAAGGAATGGGTTTTTTGAAATCAACATTTGTAGATAAGCCAGAGTATGGAGATATTGGTGCTTCGTCTAGTATACCAGAAATAGCTGACTCTCAATCAATTATACAAGGAAGAGACGATTCAATTTCATTATCAGTACAACTAAGTTCTACTAAAGAACATTTAAACGATTCTTTGCTTAAAGAACAAATGAATAATTTAGCTGTTTTAAAATTAATTCCACCAGCATATTTAGATGTCATTCCTGATCTAGAGAATGTTATTGGAACATGTAGCGTCACTCCTTACAACACTTACGTTGACTGGGCTAATGCTAAAATTATTGATATCAATAACAATACAATCCCTTTATATGAACAAAAAATAAACCAAATGGAAACAGTTGATATCCCTAAAACGATTAATACAATAAATGAAATTGATATAGCCATTCTTTCAATTCAAGAATATATTAATAAATCTAATTTATGGTTAACGGTTTATGAAGAGGTTGACGGCATGGTGAATGATCCTAAGCTACAAACCGCCAATGAAGAATTAAATATAGCGAGAGACAAAGTCATTAATGATGTTCAGAAACCATTAGAAAAAATTAATATGATAACTTCTGCTACTGAAATAAGTGGATTTATTAAAGAAACACAAGATACTGTTAGTGTTATCCTCTTAACAGCGAATGATTTAGTAGAACAAAAAGGAAATCCAACCTGGCCAAATGCAGGAACCTTATATGCTGAATTAGAAGACGCCAACATTATTAGAGAAGATGCTGATGAAAAAACAGACACTTGTCAAGTATGGATCGCTCAACAATTTACTGGATTATAAATTATAAAAATGCTTCTTTCTAAAGAAAAAATTACTATAATTCTTGTTTTAATTAGCTGTTTAGTAATAGCCATATTCTCGCCTGAGTTAATAAATAAAAAAGAAATAGAAAATAATAATAAAAAAGTTGAACAAACCAAAAACGAAAATATAGATTTATTTAAAAATATTTGGAGTTTTAATCCTCAAGAAACAAACGAACAGATTCAAAACGATAATCCATTTGTTCCTAATTCTCTTGAAGAAAACAATATTACTCAAAATATAGAAAACCCTAATTCGCAAAATGCTATTATAAGCATATTGTCTATCGAAAGTGTTTTGTCTGGAATTGAAAGTTTATCATCAGATTTAAAATTAGAATTTGAAAATATACAAGAAGAACAAGTAAATTGTCCAACTTGTGCAAAAACAGAGAAACCATCAGAAATCCTTATCACACCTGATTCTACATGCGCAACAATTATTACAGTAGCAGCCGGAGGAGGAGAATGTAATTGTGGTAATCTTGGTTGCACACCGCCACCCCCTGCACCACAGTGTGTTAATCCTTGTTGTTGTGTATGTTGTGCTGCTTGTTGTAGATAAATAAATAAAAATGTCTAAATTTTTCTTAAAACATAAAAAGTTTATTCTTACTGCCTGTATGGTTGTGTTCGTCAGCTCTTTAGGTATTTTTATTTTTGGAGCCAATAAAGCGAACGCAGCTATTGAAAATATACCAATACCTGTTATCGGGCACACAATCGGAGTTGTCTTATGGATAATAGAAACCTTATTATCAAAACTCCTTTATTTAGCTGCTAATCTAGCCGACATAATACTGGGCATGACTCAGTTTACTAAAGTAAGTATAGTTACTATAGGATGGACTATTACACGAGACCTAGCAAACATGTTTTTTGTTTTAATTCTTTTAGTCATTGCTATAGCTACTATTTTAAGAGTAGAAACTTATGGAATGAAAGCTCTTTTGCCTAAATTAATTATTGCCGCTCTTTTAATTAATTTTAGCTTAGTTATTGCTGGTGCCATTATTGATTTTACTCAAGTTTTAACAAATTTTTTCATTGAAAGCGCAGCAGGCGGAAAAAATGTCTCTGTAATTATAATGGAAGGACTTCAAGTACATGAGTTATACGAGCACGATGATGGTCTTGCATTAATTTCTCTAAAAACATTTCTTGGCCCAAGCATTGCCCAATTAATGGAATCTGCTTTTGCTGTGGCTATTTTAATGACAGCAGTTTTTGCTTTTTGCGCTATTGGGTTCTTTCTAATTGTTAGAATAGCAATACTATGGCTTCTGCTTATTTTAGCGCCGATTGTCTGGTTACTTATGGTAATTCCTCAAACAGAAAGCATGTGGAAAAGCTGGTGGAATTCTTTTCTCAAATGGTCTTTCTTTGCGCCAATTTACGCTTTTTTCCTTTATATAACTCTAACAGCAATTCAAAGTAAAGTTATTGTAACAGAAATAACCGAAGGAATTGAACTCACAGAAGGAGCTGTTTTTTCCTCAATTTTTGCTTCAAACCCACAAATAATTTTACAATATATCTTTATAATCTTAATGCTTCTCGGAGGATTAGTTGTCGCTCAAAAAGCAGGAGTTTATGGTGCTGGCGGGGCAATGACCTTAGCCAAAAAGGTTGGGAAGGGAAGTGCCAAACTAGGATGGAAAGGAACAAGGGCTAGTTTTGGGTTAACAGGAAAAGGAGCAAGAAAATTAGGAGTAGATCTTCCTAGAACTGAAGAAATGAAAAAGAAATTTATGACCGGGGCCGAAAAAATACCATTGGTTGGAAGAGCCATTGGTGGACCTGGGGCATATGCTGCTCTACAAACTAAAGCGATTAAAGAAGAGCGAGGGAAGGTTTCTTCTAGAACAAATGATGATTTAGAAGCAATTAGAAAACAAGAAGTTTTCACAAAAGAAGATAAAATGAGAAAAGTTGCTGCTATGGCAGAACTGACTGAAAGAGGAAGTATCAAGGGTAGTTATGAAGAAAATGAAAATGACTTAAAAATGTTTGAACAATCAGGAGGTAAAATTAGTGATGTATTTGAAAAAAGACCTGATTTATTAGGCAAATATGAAGTAAATGCTAAAGGTACAGATCCAGTAAAAGCGGCCGATAAGCTTCGAGAAATGATTTATGGACTTACACCAACTAAAGCAGGCAAAGTTCAAGCAGAGTCTTATAGCGATCCAGGCGTTCAAAAAGTATTCAGAGATGCGATGGGAGAGAGTGGACCATTGGGAGCAACACATGTTAGCTCTATTGCCATGAACAATCCAAAAGCAAAAAAAGCAATGGATGAAAAAATTTTTAATCCATCAGGTCCACATATTAAACATATTAAAAAAGGAATCGTAGATTGGCTTAAAAATTCTCCTGGAAGTGTTCAGTTTTATGGCACAACAGAAACTCAAGCAGCTCCAAGCCCTCCACCAGCTCCGCCTAATCCTAAATAAATCATGACCCAACAAATACAAAAAAAATATGAATTATTTTCTAAATTACCTCAAGATTTACGCGAGACAATGTTTAGCGTAGAAACAGCTGATAAGATAGGGGAGGTTGCTAAAAAGAATAATTTAAATGATGATCAAACTTGGTGGTTTTCTCATACCGTAGGAATGATTCTTCTAGGAGAAACTAAAATTACTAATTTTGTTGAAACACTTCAAAAAAGATGCAAATTAGAAGAGACAAAGGCCAGACAATTGGCTCGAGACATAAATGAAATTATATTCCTGCCAGTTAAGGAAAGTTTAAAAAAAATTCACCAAATACCTGAGTGGCCAAGAGAGAACAAAGAAGAGACAGACCACCAAACAAATGAGCCGCGCCTTGAAGGCAATATTGTTGATTTGAAAGGAGAATAAACTATGCAATTTAAAGTTCCACAATTTATTGATATAGAAGATAAAATAATTGGACCATTAACATTAAAGCAGTTCATTTATTTACTTGGCGGACTTGGAATTATTGCTATATCTTGGTTCTATTTTAAATTAGGTCTTTTTATTATAATAAGCATACCTATTGCAATTTTTACTCTTGGATTAGCTTTTTATAAAATTAATGGCAGACCACTAGTCAGTATCTTGGGTTCATTGATAAAATACATAACTAAACCAAGACTATATCTATGGAAAAAATAAACGCAGCATCAATCCAAAAACATATAGAGATTAGCGAAATAAAAAACGATGTAGTAATTCTTAAAAATAAAGGACTACGCGCTATTTTAATGGCCACGAGTGTAAATTTTGCGTTAAAATCAACCGAAGAACAAGATGCTGTTATTTATCGTTATCAAGATTTTCTTAATTCAATTGATTTTCCTCTTCAAATAGTAGCTTCCTCAAGAAAGTTTGATATTCTGCCATATATTAAAACACTAAAACAAAAACAAGCAGAACAAGAAAATGAACTTTTAAAAATACAAACTTCTGAATATATTGATTTTATAAAAGGATTAACAGAAATGACAAATATCATGACTGAATCTTTTTATCTTGTTATTCCATATAATCCAATGACTGCTAAAAAGAAAGGAATTTTTAATCAAATTTTTGGAAAAAAAGAAGAAAAAGCGACAAAGGAAGAAACGTTCCAAGAATTAAAAATTAATCTTTGGCAAAGAGTTGAATTTATTGCAACTGGATTACGAAGTATGGGAATTAAGACAGCTCCATTAAATACCGAAGAATTAATTGAACTTTTTTATAAAACATATAATCCAAGCGCTAAAGAAGAACCAGAACTTCAAAAAGCTAAAGAAATGAGAAATCAATAAAATGTTAAATTTATTTAAAAAAACAAAAACAGAAACAGAAACCATTAAAAGCCCAATAAATGATTTAATTAATTTAATTGCTCCTGCTGGTTTAAAAATTAATTCAAATTATATCCAAATTGGTGAAAAATATGCACGAACTATTTTTGTATTTACTTATCCACAAAATTTAACAACTGGTTGGCTTTCTTCAATTATTACTCTTGATCAAGAAACCAATGTCGGTATGTTTATACACCCAGCTGAAACTAATACCGCTCTAAAAGATTTAACGAAAAAAACAGCTCAAGTTCAATCACAAATGTCAATGCAGGCAGAAAAAGGTAAGGTGCGAGATCCAAAATTAGAATCTGCTTTACAAAATATAGAAGATTTAAGAACCACTCTTCAGCAAGGATCAGAAAAACTTTTTAAATTAGGTCTTTATATCACTTTTTTTGCAGAAGAACCCAAACAATTAGATGAAATAGAGAATAAGGTTAGAGCCCTTTTAGAAAATCAAATGATTTATGCCAAGCCAGCTGTTTTCCAACAAGAACAAGGATTTATTTCTACAATTCCACTAGGATTGGACAGAATACTCGTTCATAACAATTTTAATACTGCGCCATTATCAACAGCATTTCCTTTTATCTCATCTGATTTAAGCGAAAACAAAGGAACTCTTTATGGTATCAATAGACATAATAATTCATTAATTCTTTTTGATCGTTTTGGATTAGAGAATGCAAATATGTGTGTATTTGCCAAGTCAGGTAGTGGGAAATCTTATGCAATTAAATTAGAAATTCTTCGTGCTTTAATGCAAGGCACAGAAGTTATTGTTATAGACCCAGAAAAAGAATATAAATATTTAGCTGAAACAGTAGGAGGAACCTTTATTGATATTTCTATTTCTTCACCGCATCATCTTAATCCTTTTGACTTACCAATACCTGCCCCAGATGAAAAACCAGCAGATGTTTTAAGAAATAATATTATTAATTTAGTTGGCTTATTAAGAATAATGCTTGGTGGACTATCCCCAGAAGAAGACGCAATAATTGATAAAGCGTTAACTGAAACTTATGCATCTAAAGATATAACACCTCAATCAGATTTTAGTAAAATAGATCCTCCTTTAATGCAAGATCTATATAATATTTTAAAAGGAATAACAGGAACTGAATCATTGGTTATAAGATTAGAAAAATTCATCTCTGGAAGCTATTCTAATTTCTTTAACCAAACAACCAATGTAGAACTAGGCAAGAAATTAGTTGTTTTTAGCATTAGAGATATGGAAAAAGAATTGAGACCTTTAGCTATGTACATTATTCTTCGATATATTTGGAATATTATTCGTGCTGAAAAAAAGAGAAGAATGATGGTAGTTGATGAAGCTTGGGTAATGATGCAAAATGAAGACGCAGCATCATTCCTTTTTGGAATTGCTAAAAGATGTCGTAAATATTATCTTGGATTAACGACTATTACACAAGACGTAGCTGATTTTATGAAATCTAAATATGGCAGACCAATTATTACTAATTCATCAATACAGCTTTTATTAAAACAATCACCAGCTGCTATTGATGTAATACAAGAAACATTTAATTTAACTGATCAAGAAAAATATATGCTTTTAGAAAGCTCTGTTGGAGAAGGAATATTTTTTGCAGGTTCTAAACATGTAGCTATTAAGATTGTTGCTTCTTATACAGAAGATCAAGTGATCACTTCTGACCCAGCTCAATTAATGGAAATTGAACAAGCTAAAAAAGACCTAGCCGAAGAAGAAGCAGAAGGAAAAACAAAAGAAGAAGGCACTGCCTATTAAAAATATGCCAGATTATTCAGCACAATTAAATCAAGAGAGAACTAAAGATAAAGAAAATAAAAAGAATAAGAAAAAAATAAAAAAAAGAAAGAAAATAACCGAACAAGCAAGTAAAATTACAGATATTGAGCTTTCCTTGGTTCTGTGTTTATGTCTTTTAAAGGATGTCTTAGACTGGTTGTTATTATTTGCCGCTGGAATTGGATTAATTCTTTCTCGTATTACTAATCTTTTTATCGCTGGTATTCTATGGCTTTGGTGCATTACCCGTCTTCATAAATTTCCCACTAAAAGGTTTGTTGGAGGATTTATTATAGAAATGATTCCCGTTATAGGCACTATTGCACCAAGCTGGACTACATTTGTCATATCTATTTGGGTAGAACAAAAAGGATATATGCCAAAATTTTTAAAAAAAATAAAAAAATAAAAAAATAAAATGAAATACTATCTATTACTATTTATAGTTTGTTCCTTATTGCTTATTAATCCAAGCTTAAATCAAGCCGCAGAACAAAGCGTAACTTTAACGTGGACAACTGATACTTATGTGCCACTAAGCTATCAAGGCAAGGCATTACCAAGCAGAGGAAGCAACATAGAAGTAGTTGCTCAATTAGATTCTCTACAACTCAATCCTGAAGAATTAAATTTTAACTGGTTTATTAATAATCATATTGAAAAAGAAGGTTCTGGAATAAATAAACAAATTTTTAAATTTACCATCAGTGAAAGTATTTCTAAAAATCATATAATAAGGGTAGAAGTAACTGATTTGGGAAATACTATGAATATCTCATCTTCTTTTGCCTTAAAAGCATATGAACCAGAAATTGTTTTATTAGCTAAAAATTCTTTATCTGAATTTTCTAATCAATATCAATTTTCAGACGATCAAGAAATAGAATTTACAGCTCAACCATATTTCTTTAATATTAAAGATATAAACGAATTAGATTATGAATGGAGTTTTGGTAAACAAATTGCAAAACAAACTGATAATAAAAATCTTAATAATTTTATCTTGAGAATAGGAGACCTAGTCAGTTCTATTAATCAAAATTTACAAGTTTTTGTGAAAAATATAAAGAATCCAATTCAAAGAACTCAAACTACAGCTAATATAATATTAATTCCATAAATCAATGAAAATAAAATTTAAAAAAATATTTATCATTTTATTATTCCTATTAATAATAGGATTTAATATCCAAATAATTGAAGCAGCATACAGCATAGAAGTATCTCTCCCCGATGGTCCTGCTTCAGGAAGTCCGGTTAATTTAGCTCAATATATTGAATATCTATATATGTTTGGATTAGGACTGGTTGGAGTATCTGCTTTATTAGCTTTAGTTATTGGTGGCTTTATGTATATGGGAGCCGAAACAGTTACAACAAAAGACCAAGCCAAAGGATATATAAATGGAGCTATTTCTGGTTTAATTTTAGGATTAGCTGCTTATTTGATCCTTTATACAATTAATCCTGATTTAATTAACTTTAGAATAACAGCTCCTCCGGTGCCAGGGACAGAAAAGACACAAAAACAAATAATTCCAACGACTCCAACGACTCCAAAATGTACTCCTGGTGATTGCCCTGCATCTTGTCAAGTTCCATGTCATAGTTCTGAATATTGGGATAGTGATATATGTACATGCATAATGCTATGATTACCTGGTCCATAAATTATCAATATAAATTTTAAAAAACAAAAAATATGCCATTAAAAAAAATACTCATAATTTTAATAGTTCTCTTAGTTGTTATTATCGGCGCATTAATTGCCTATAATATGTTGTCTAACAAAGAACCCGCAGAACCTTCTTCGTCTAATGGAACAGGTCAAATACCAAGCGCTGGACAAGCATCTGACCAAGCATCTGATTCTTCTATTCAGGGACGACTTTTAGCTATTTCTGAAGAACCTATTTTAAGCCCATCTACTGATGGTAAAAAGATTAAATATTATTCAGCTAATAATGGAAATGTCTTTGAATCTAATCTTGATGGCTCTGAATTAATTAGAGTGTCTTCAATTGTTCTTAATAATCTGATTAAAGCCATTTGGTCTCCTCAAAATGACAAAGTTATTACTATTTTTAATGAAAATGGATTAGCTAAAAAATATTTTTATGATTATAACACTAAAATTTCAACCTCATTAAGTGGAGATATGCGTTGGATTACATGGTCACCAAATCAAAATAAAATAGCTTATCAATACTATAATTCCCAAACTGGAGATAACAATATTAGTATTTCTAATCCAGATGGTTCTGATTGGACCACTGTTTTTCAAACAAGAATGAAGGACTTAATCGTTGAATGGCCTGATCCAAGTAAAATATCTATTAGAACTAAGCCAAGCGGATTAACTCAAGGTGTTGTTTATGTAATTGATTTAACAACTAATGATTTTCAAAAAATTATTAACGAGACCTATGGGTTAACAATGCTTTGGTCTCCATTGGGTAATAAGATACTTTATTCAGAGACAAATAACGAAGGTAAAGACCTTAAATTAAAAATAGCCGACTTAGAAAAGAAGACTATTAGTGAATTAAATATTATTACACTCGCAGAAAAATGTATCTGGAGTCAAGACAATAGAACAATCTTCTGTGCTGTACCTAAATCTATATCAACATCAGCAGTACTACCAGATGATTATTATAAAAGAAAAATTTCGTTTGATGATAATTTTTGGCGGATTAACTTAGAAACAGAAGAAATGACCAAAGTATTTGAAACTCAAGGATTTGGAACAGAATTCTATAACGCGAAAGAACTACTTTTAACACCTTTAGAAAATTATCTTTTATTTATTAATCAAAGAGATGGACTACTCTATAGTTTAAAGCTATAATTAGCAACGAAAGAGAAAAAGAAAAATTTATTTTTCTTTTTCAATTGAGTAAGAATTAGAAGCTATGCTTATAATCAACCAGAAAATAATAGACAGATCATTTTTCCAATATGTAGTATCAACCATACCGTGAATTAATATATATATCATCGTGCCTATTAAAATAGAACTCAAAATTTGTTTGGGTTCTATTTTTTTGAAAAAAGAAATTAATAACCAAAAAAAACCTACTAATCCAAGCAATCCAGCTTGAAGCCAAAAAGCTAGAAAAATATTATGTGGTTGTGGCACAGACCACTCGGGATAAGGGGCAAAATTAACTTGATAATCTAAATAATATTTTTGAAACATACCAGGACCAATTCCAATTAAAGCATTGTCCTTTATTATCTCCCAAGAACTTTGCCAAATGATTATACGCGATTCTAGAGAAGGATAAGAAAAATCTATAAATCCTTGAAATTTTTGAGTAGGAATTTGTAAAATAAGAATTAAAATAAACAAAGATAAGAAAATTAAAATCATTTTCTTGTCTTTCTTTTGAATTAAAAGAAAAATTAAAGCAAATAAAAATCCAACCCATGCTCCATAGGAATATGTTAAATATATGATAGAAATAAGCAATAAATAATTAATAATAAGCAATGTTTTCAATATTTTATTCTTTACAAAAGAGAATAAATATAAAGACAAAATTAAAATAGGGGACAAATACATAGCTAAATAATTAGGTGAGAGATAAAATCCTTGCAACCTCCCATCATAAGTTAAAACACCATTAAACCAGTAATAAAGAGCTATTAAAGAAACAAACAACCCTGAGAATGTTAAACTAATAATAATATTTTTAACATGCTCTTTAGTTTTAATACTATTTAAAAGAACAATAAAGAAAAGCAATGGGATAACAAACCATCCCTTCCAAATACCAGCACTAATTTCAATATCATTTGAAAACCAAGTAGAAATAGTTACTCCAAAAAAAATCATTAATACTGGAATCCAAATCCTATTATTAAAAAACAAACGATCTTTAATTCCAAAAAATAACCAAAAAATAAATAAACCACAGATCAATAATTCTAAGATATTAAACGGAACCCAACCAATCTTAAAATTGACCAAATAAAGTGGCAAAGAAAAAACTATAATATATATAATCCAGTTAATTATCTTTTGAGACATATAATATTGATGAAAGTCCTAAAATTATTACCAAGAGAGCTAAAACGCTTGGTTGATAAATTGCTGTTTCAAAAGAACTATGAATTGAGAAATAAACCAAAGAACCAATTAAAGAGATTGAAAGATATTTTATATTATTGTCTTTAGTATCTCTAATTAACTGAAACAAATAACCAATAGTACCTAAAATTAAAATTAACCAAATAAATAAAACAAATATACCCATCTCAGAAAAAATATCCAAATAAAGATTATGGGCAGTTATTGGATTCCGATAATCAAGATCTGAATCAATTTCTAATGAATAATTTCCTAGTCCCATACCAGACCAAAAATTATTTAAACCAATTTCCCCAGCTTGTTGCCACATCTCCAATCTCCCAACATTTGATCCTTCATTTAAATCAAATGAAGAATAAAATCTATCTGAAATAGGAGTAATTGGAATTATGAAAATCAAAAGAGATAAACAAAATAAAATAGCTAATTTTCTTCCCCTTAGACCACTCTCTCTCCAAAGTAAAATAGATAATATTAAAAAAGTAATAATAATTGCAAAATAAGCGCCACGAGAAAAAGACAATAACAAACCAATGAATAATAAAAAATAAATAGAAAATAATAAAATTCTATTAAAATTTTTAAAGTAAAGAATAACTACTAATGGGATAATTAATCCCAAATAAAAAGAAAACATATGAGGATCAGAAAACAAAGAAAAAGACCTCATAATCGTTTCTCCGCCAACATTAACCAGCCAACTAGGATAAGCTAAAATCATTTCTCCTAAATTAAAACCAGAAAAAATAGGTAAAACATTTACAGCCCAAAAACCATAAACTTTTTCTAGTTTAAAAATAAACTGAAATAAAAACTGAAATAAACCAATTAAAGCGAATAATCCGCTAGCTATAAATAGAATTTTTATTACTTTCTCAATTTTTATCCAATTATCAATTAAAGTAACGACTAAAAAATATATTAAAAAAATTGAAATAAAAAAAACTATTTTTCTTAATCCCCAAGAAATATTTTCTGCATTAATTAAAGAAATCCCAGATAAAATTAAAAATAAAAACAGGCTCATTGCCTGAAGATTATAAAACTTAAAACATTTTTGATAAATTTTTATCAAACACACAAGAAATAATAATATTATAAAAACACGCAAAGAGGATAAATCAAAACCATATCCTGGATTTAAGGCAATCTGGAAGGGGATATAGGCAATCAAAATAAGAAACCATTTAAACATATTAATTTCGTTTTCTAAACACAAGATTTAATCCTTTAAATTCACCGATTAAATATAAAAAACCAAAATAAATTAAAGTAGATAAAATAATCAAAACAAACAAAGGCCAATTAGATAAGAAATAAAATACCATAACCATCATCAATCCAGCTAATAAATATCTAAAAACCAATTTAAAAGAAGGTAATTTATCAAGAATTTTAGAAAGAGCAACCAACATTAAAGCAGTAACCACTAATTCAGTTAGAAGAGTTGTCCAGGCAGCGCCATAATACGAATATTTAGGAATCAAAATAAAATTAGCTATTAAATTAATAATTACTCCCAACCCATAAATATAAGTCAAACTTTTTTGTTTTTTTAAAGAAATAATCATATTAGAAAAAAGAACTCCCAAAAATATAATTCCTGCTGCAATAATTAAAATATTTAAAACTCCCGCCGAAAGAATAAAGTCTTGACCAGCAACTAAAACAACTGCTTCTTTAGAAACAAAAATAACTCCAATAATCATTGGAATAATAAAGATTAATAAGATATCTAAAGTTTTTTGAGTAATTTGTTTAAATTTTTCTCTAGCAGAGAAAGCATATTCAGACATTAAAGGCATTATTAATCCAACAAACATTGCCGGGAAAAAAAGTAAACTCTCTAAAAATTTATAAGCCAAATTATAAATTCCTACATCCATAGCCGGCTTCATTAAAGAAAGCATAATCGTATCTATTTTAAAATAGACCATAGTAAAAATAATTGCCAAAGCCAATGGTAACGATTCTTTCAATAAAGAACGCCAAAAAACAAAATCAAATTCAAATGAAATATGAATATATTTCTGACTAAAAAAGAAAACTAAAATAAAATTCATAAAAGAACCAAAAACCAAAGCACTAACAATAAATAAAAATCCAAAATCTTGTTTAATAAAAAATACTACTAATCCTAACTGAACCAATCTCCCAACTAATTCTCCGATAGCAACCTTATCCATTCTTAAATGTTTTTGAAAGATACCTATTAGAACCTGTTGATTAGACATAATCCAAAAACCAACAGCCCCAATTAAAACACCAAACTTAACCTCAATAGGATATGGAAAAAGATAAATAATTAGTGGAGATAAAATAAAAATAAATAAACCAGCAAAAAATCTTAAAGTAAAAGCATTGCTAGCTATTTTTCTTTCATCTGCTTGTGGTCGAGATATTTCACACAAACAAATAGAATAGAGACCTAAATCAGCTAAAACAGTAAAGAAAAATAAAAAAGCCAAGATGGTAGAATAATAACCAAAACCATCTTGACCTAAATAACGAGTAATAAAACCAATTACAACTAAAGAAAGGACTAGCCCAATAATCCTAGCCCCTGCTGAAATAATAGTGTTATAAGCTATTTTCCTGCTTAACATATCCTATTTTGCGTATTCTACATCAAAAACAACAGCGTCTTTAATAATTAATTTATCTTTTTTAATTTCAATTACTTGATCAGCATTAATAATTAATGGTTTTTTTAAAAAACCTATTAAATCTCCTTGAATATAATATTTAACAACTCTCTGATTAATAGTGTCTATCTCAAAATCAATTACCCTGCCAAGTAATTGACCACTCTGAGTAACGGCTTTATTATTGATAATATTTTTAGCCTCAATAAACATTAATTAGTTGGTTTAATGATTATTCTTCTTTCTAAATTATACCCAATACTTTCGGTGCTTACTTCTGGTCTATTAACTAATGCTAAATGAATAATCCTTCTTTCATAAGAAGACATTGGCTGAAGGGTAAGGGTTACTTTTTCTAACAACACTTTTTCAGCTACATTTTCAGCTAAATCTTTTAACAAATCAATCCTCTGTTTACGATAACTATTAACATCTAAAACAAATGGAGTTGACTCTTCGTTTTTTTTATTAACTAAAATCCGAGCAATATGTTGTAATGCATCTAAATTCGCTCCAGCTTGACCAATTAAAAATCCGGCATGTTCGGTTTGGATGTTAACTAAAATATCATCTGATTGTAAATCATCAATACTTACATCACCTTTAAAATGTATAGTATTTAATAATTCCTCAACTGTTTTTTTAATAATATTTATTTTATCCATATGTTTTAATTTAAATCTTTAATAATTCCATTTTTAGTAAAATATTGTTGAACTATACCAAAAATAGTTATTACTATCCAATAAAGAGGAAGAGCTGACGGTAAATTCCATGCGATAAAAATAGTAATCATAGGCATGAAATACAACATTTGTTGACTCATTATTGAAGAAAAATCTAAACCACCTGACTTGCTTTTATCCTTAGTAATATTTTGGGGTAAAATCATTTTAGACTGAATAAATTGAAAAAATCCAGCCAGAATAGCTAAAAAAATATTTTTTTGAGAAAGATTAATTAATCCTAAAAACATTAAATTTAATGAATCTGGTCTTTGAATAAAACCATAAAGAATATTTAATGTTTCCATATTTAAACCACTAAAGAAAACTCGGTAAAGCGCTATTAAAATTGGCAATTGAATTAGGATAGGCAGACAACCAGCCATAGGATTCACCTTATGCTTCTTATATAGTTCCATCATCACCTTGGCCTGTTCTTCTTTATTCTTGTATTTTTTTTGTATCTCTTTGATTTTGGGCTGTAAGAAGCTAATTGCTTTTTGTGACTGAATAGCTTTTTTAGAAAGAGGATAAAGAATAAATCGAATTAAAATTGTTAAAAGAATGATAGCAATACCTAAATCGTTTCCAGGAACAATATTGTAAATCCATATAAGAGCATTAAATAGTGGGCGATAAAGAACTTCATTAAAAATGGTAATTATAAAATCCATAATTCTATTTAATCAATTTTATTTTTTTAAATAAATTAATTATTTCCTTTTTTATCTCTTGATAATTTTTATTAATTATTTCTTTTTCAACCAAGATAACAACATCAAAGCCAATTTCCATTTGATCAAAACTTAATCTAACAATCTCTTCTAATTGTCGCCTAATTTTATTCCTCAAGACTGCCTTTTTAGATATTTTTAATCCAATCACAAACGCAAAACGATTAAATTTTAAATCATTTTTTAAAAACTTAATTCCAATAAAACCATTTCTACTATATCTTCCTTGCTTAAATATTTTTTTAAAATCGTTATCTCTTTTTAATTTATATTCACGAGATAGCATATATAAACTAAACGGTTAGTTTTTTCCGTTTTTTTATTCTCCTTTTAGATAAAACACGACGACCATATTCAGTAGACATTCTTGCTTTAAACCCGTGTGTTTTTTTTCTTTTTTTCTTTTTTGGATTATAGGTTAATGACATTTTATGATATATTTTATTAAGTATTTAATACTAAGCTTATCATTTAATAAGTGGATAGTCAAATTAGATTATTTATAAACACTTCATGCACAGCTTGTTAACAAAACCAAGTTGTTCTAATATCTTTATTATTATGATATAATATTTTTAAGTATTACTTATTATTTTTATGGACATAAAAGACCTTTGGCAAATCGTTTTGGGAGAAGTTGAACTAACTATTTCTAAAGCTAATTTTATTACTTGGTTTAAAAGTACTAGAATCCACTCTAAAAAAGATGGAGTGATTACAATAAGTGCACCAAATGGATTTACTAAAGAATGGTTAGAAAATAAATATAATAAATTAATTTTAAAAATTCTACGAAACAATTCTCCAGATATTAAAGAACTGCAATTTGTTATTGGGGAAAGCAAACCAATAATAAATATTAAAAACTTAAAAAACCCATCGGCTACTCTAGCAAATAATCAATTAAATTTTCAAGAATTTAATCTCAATAAAGAAACAAACCTTAATCCTAAATATACTTTTAATAATTTTGTTATTGGCTCTTTTAACGAATTAGCTCAAGCAGCTAGTATGGGAGTAGTGAAGCACTCAGGTACTCTTTACAATCCACTTTTTATTTATGGCGGTGTTGGATTGGGAAAAACTCATCTACTTCAAGCAATTGGCAATAAATTGTATAAAAAATATCCTAATAGAAAAATAAAATATTTAAGTTCTGAAAAATATACAAGAGAATTGGTTGATGCTATCTCCAAGAAGGGAATGGATACATTTAAAAAGAATTTTTATAAAACAGATGTTTTAATTATTGATGATATACAGTTTATTGCAGGCAAAGAAAAAACACAGGAAGAATTTTTTAATACATTTAATGCTCTTTATCAAAAAAACAAACAAATTATTATCAGCTCAGACAGACCTCCAAAAGCAATACCAACCTTAGAAGATAGACTTCGTTCTCGTTTTGAAGGTGGTATGATCGCAGACATTGGTCAACCAGACCTAGAGACAAGAACGGCAATTCTTAAAAATAAAGCTGAAGAAAAAAAAGTTAAGATACCAGATGATGTTCTTAATCATCTTTCAGTTAATGTACAAAGTAATATTAGAGAATTAGAAGGAGCACTTAATAGGGTAATTGCTTTTTCTCAAATAAACAACACTATTCCAACTATTAAAAATATTGATGAAATTTTATCTCAAATTATCAATACCCCTAAAAAAATGACTAATTGTAAAAAAATATTCCAAACAGTCTCTGAATTTTATGATATTAACATTAATGACCTATTCGATCGTTCTAGAAAAAAACAATTAGTTCAACCAAGACAAATAAGTATGTATTTAATTAGAAAAGAGTTAAATGGATCTTATCCATATATTGGAGAAAAACTCGGTGGACGTGATCACACAACAGTTATGTACGCTTATAAAAAAATAAAAAGAGAAATAGAGGAGAATAATTCCTTACAATACGAAATAAATTTAATTAAAGAAAAATTATATAATTAAATAAATTGTGTATAATTAAATTATTAAATAATACAATAAATTAATTAAGTGCTTATCAACAATTTATTAATATATTTATCAATAAATTATTAATCAAAAATTATCAATTATAAATTCAAAAAAATAACTTTTCCACATATTTTAACAACATAATAATAATAATAACTTAATAATATATATTATTTAATAATTATTAAATAAAATTCATGAATATTATTTGCCTTCAAAAAAATTTAAAACAAGCATTAAATATTACCGAAAAAATTATTGGTCGTAATTTAACGCTACCTATTTTAAACAACCTTCTTTTGTTTGTAGATAAAAATAAATTAAAAATATCATCTACTAATTTAGAAATTGGTATTAATTCTTCTATTATAGGAAAAGTTAAAAGTACTGGAAGTATCACTATCCCTGCTCGCTTATTAACAGATTTTATTAGTAATCTTCCAAATGAAAAAATTGAATTAAAAACTAAAGACAATCAATTGGAAATTAAATGTAAAAAACTTAAATCATTAATTAAGGGGTTATCAGCTGATGATTTTCCAATTATTCCAAAAATTACAGAGAAACCATTTATTAAAATTAAAGGAAGTGTTTTAAAAAATAGTTTATCTCAAGTTGTAGAATTTGCTTCTTTGTCTGGATCTAGACCAGAAATTTCTGGTATTTATATTAATTTTAATAAAAATTTAATTAAATTAGCAGCTACAGATAGTTTTCGTTTAGCAGAAAAGAATATAGAAATTAATAATAATTCTAAGGAATTAAAAAATCAGTCAATTATTATTCCTCAAAGAACGATTCAAGAGGTAAGTAGAATCTTAGGAGACGAAGAAATAGATGTAGAAATTGCTTTATCTAATAATCAAATTTTATTTAATTTAGGTTCTACTCAAGTTATTTCTAGACTTATTGAAGGACAATACCCAGATTATCAACAGATTATCCCAGATAGTTTTCAAACACAATTAATAGTTGATAGAAACGAATTGATTAGTAATATTAAAATTGCTAGTTTGTTTAGTGGGAAAATTAATGATATTAAAGTTTATATTGATCCTAAGAAGTCTATATTAGAGATATTGGCGAAAGATGCAGATATTGGAGAAAATAAATCTAAGATTGATGCTAAAATTGAAGGCAAAGAAGTAGAAATAATTTTTAATTATAAATATCTTTTAGATGGTTTAAATAATATTTTTAGTGACAAAGTTATTATTGGATTAAATACTTCAGCTAAACCCGTTGTGTTGCGTCCAGTTGGTGATGCGAGTTATACTTACGTGGTTATGCCTATTAAAATATAGAAATATAATATTTATAAAATAATTAAAAAAACGAGAGAAATCTCGTTTTTTTATTGACATAATTTAAATTTATATTATTTATTTATAATAATTTTGTCTTCTTTGTTGTTTAATACTTTATCATAAACGCGAACTTTAATAGTTTGTTTTATTTGGGAAACAAAATAAGTAGAAGGATTAAATGTAATAGAATATGGTGAGGTTCTATCTGTGCCAATTAATTGATCATTCATAAAAAAATCAACTTGTTTAATGCTTAGATTTGCGCTGGCTTGAGCTTGAATTGTTAAACTATAATCATTAATAGAACTATTATTTAGTGGTGAAATTATTTTAACACTAGGTTGGTTTTCTATTGTGTGTATATCATCATATTCTGTTGGTGGATTTTCTTGATTAGTTTCCCATTTTTCAACAGAAGATTCCCAGTTTTTAAACTGATCATCTTCTTTATTGATATAATAAAGAATAGAATGAATTTCTCGATATATTTTCTCATTGATTAATTCTGGTGGAGTTAATTCCGTTGCAATTTTATTAGAGATTCTATCAATTTTTATAATATTTTTATAAGCCAATTCACCATTTATCATTGGAGTTGTGCTTGTTGGTGTTTTTTCTGGTGACGTGAACAACTCTGTTTCCTTAGGAAGAAAAAATTCATTCTCTATTATATTTTCTTCATTACTAAAAATAGTGTTGTTATTATTACTTTTAATTTCATAGGCTTTTGTCATAAATTCATTCCAAATAGGCGATGCAACATAAAGTCCGGCTGCTCCTTTTTTCATTTTTTCTGTGAAATCATTATTCCCAGCCCATACGCCAACAGATAAGCTTGGCGTATATCCAATCGTCCATCCATCTGTATAATCTTGAGTTGTCCCAGTTTTAGCAGCAACTGGTATCTCTGGTAAATATAATTTTGAATTAGGACCGAACATTGGTATTCTTGCTGTTTCATCAGAAAGAATATCATTAATTTGACGAGCTATTTGCTTATCTAATACTTTAATTGGATCATCTTTATATTCTTCTAGTATATTTTTTTTACTATCCTCTATTTTCAATATTAAACTAACTGGATGTTTAATGCCTTCACTTGCAAAAACACCATAGGCGGCTGTTTCGTCAATAAGTTTTACTTCGCCACCACCCAAAACCAAAGATAAGCTATAGCGACTGCGGTCTTTTAATGTTGTAATTCCCATGTCTTGAGCTAAGGTTATTGTGTCATTAACACCTGCTAGATAAAGAGTTTTAACTGATGGTAGATTAATTGATTGAGCTAAAGAATCTCTCATGCTAATTGGTCCTCTAAATTTTAAATCATAATTATTTGGCTTATACTCTTTTTCTTCTCCGACTGGACCAAATTCTCCAAAGCTTGTTTCTAAATCGAATAAAATAGTTTCAGGACTGTATCCTTTACTGAATGCCGCTGCATAGGCAAATGGCTTAAAGGAAGAGCCAGGTTGTCGATTAGGACTAGTTGCTACATTAAATTGATCTTCACCATAGTCTTTAGAACCAATTAATGCTAATACTTGTCCTGTCTTAGGATCAATTGCTACTAACGCTGCATTAGTAGCATTATATGTTTTCTCATTTTTTTCTACACCAGTGGTGATAACTTCTTGCGCTAATTGTTGTAAATCCCAATCAAGTGTTGTATATACTTTTAGTCCAGCCATATTAATATCATTATAGTTTCTGCCATATTCTTCTTCTAAATATTCTTGAATCATAGTAACGAAGTGATGAGCCTTGAGGTCTCCCTTTAGGGCATATTTTAATTCTTCTTGTTTGCCTTCTTTTGCTTGTTCTTCTGTAATATAGCCAAATTTAACCATTCTATCTAAAATATATTCTTGTCTTTCTTTGAGCTCTTTTGGATGGGAACCATATGGAGAATAATAACTTGGTGCTTTTGGCAATGAAGACAATAAAGTTGCTTCTCCTAGTGTCAGGTCCTTAGAGGTTTTGTTAAAAAATGTTTGAGAAGCTGCTTCAATTCCATAAGCATTAGAACCATAGGGAACTTGGTTGAGATAAAAACCAAGAATTTTATCTTTAGAATATTTTCTTTCTAATAGTAATGACAAAATTGCTTCTTTGATTTTTCTAGTATATGTTCTCTCTGATTGTGGGCCACCAAGATAAGCATTCTTAATAAATTGTTGTGTGATTGTTGATCCTCCTTGGGCTATTTTTTTACCTCTAAAATTAGCTATAAAAGCTCTTGTGATTCCCTTCCAATCTAATCCAATATGATGATAAAAATTATCATCTTCAGCTATTATTGTTGAATTTTTAATAAATTGAGAGATTTCTTCAAATTGAATAATTGTTCTTTTTTCTTCACCATGAATATCATAAAGAATTATTTGTCCGGTTCTGTCATAAATTTTTGTTGATTCTATCACTTCTCGTTCATCTATTTTAGTTGGGTCTGGTAAATCTTTAGCAAAATATGCTAAAACACCAATGCTAAAAAGAGAACCAATGATAAAACAAAAAACAACAATTTTAATAATTGTCTTTATTATTTTTTTACTTTTTTTAATCATGTTTTTATTTTGACAGAATTGATTATTTTTATCAAGAGTGATATCATATTAATATGACTAAAGTAATAATAGACTCAAATAAAATAGATGAAGTATTAAACCGAGGTACTATTATTGAAATTTTTCCAACTAAAAAAGAATTTAGAGAAAAACTTCTTAGCGGTAGAAAGCTTAGATTTTATATTGGTTTTGACGCTACTGCTCCTACTCTTCATTTGAGTCATGCGAAAAACTTTATGTTGATGGAGAAGTTTCGTAAACTTGGACATGAGGTTATTATTTTATTTGGTGATTTTACTGCAAGGATAGGTGACCCGACAGGAGAAAGTTCGTCTCGTAATCAATTAACGCGTGAAGAGGTTCTTTACAATGTGAAAGAATGGGAAAGGCTTATTAAACCATTGATGGACTTTGATGATAAAAAAAATCCACCAAGGATAAGATATAATCATGATTGGCTATCAAAATTAACAATTGAAGATTTAATTAATTTGGCTAGTAATTTTACTGTTCAACAAATGATAGAGCGTGATATGTTTAGTAAAAGATTAAAAGAGAAAAAGCCAATATATTTACATGAATTTTTATATCCATTAATGCAAGGATATGATTCAGTGGCAATGGATGTTGACGTTGAGGTTTGTGGAACAGATCAAATTTTTAATGCATTATTAGGACGCAACCTTTTGAAAAAAATGAAAGGAAAAGATAAATTTGTTGTTGCTGTTACTTTAATGGAAAATCCAAAAACAGGAGAGTTGATGTCCAAAAGCAATGGAACTGGAGTTTTTTTAGATACAAATTCACAAGACATGTTTGGGCAAATAATGGCTCAGCCAGATGAAATGATAGAAACATTATTTATTAATTGTACCTTAATTTCATTAGAGGAAATAAGTAAAATAATGAAAAAAGATAATCCTCGTGACGCTAAGGCCAAATTAGCTTGTGAAATTGTAAGTATTTATTTTAGTGAAAAAGAAGCGAAAGAAGCAGAAAAAGAATTTGAAAAGATTTTTAAAGATAAAAAAAGCCCATCTGATATTCCTATAATTAAATTATCAAAGAAAAAATATAATATTTTAGATTTATTGTTAGAAATAAAATTAGCTTCCAGTAAAAGTGAAGCCAAAAGATTAGTTGAGCAAGGTGGAGTTAAAATAGATGATAAAAAAATTAAAGATTGGCAGAAAGAGTTAGAAATAAAGAATGAAATGATTATTCAGGTAGGGAAGAGAAAATTTATTAAAACAAAGATTTAGTTATTTATCCCTTAGCTAATATATTGGGATTAAATTTTCTTTTAAGCCTTAACCATCTAACTGGTTTTAAATCAAATGCTTTGTAAACAATTTCGGTAACCCTTTTTGCGAATGGAGTTAATTGTTTATATGAATCATCTAGAGTTTTATTAAGCGTTAAAATACGACATAATCTCCGATTTGGACTAAAAGGAGATTTTTTTATTTGGACACCGTCTACTAAAACAAATTCTTCTTTATTTTTGAGATGTTTTAAATCATAACCAGGTCTAAGATAATTTAATTTATTTTCTTCAATATTATAAACCCCTGCTTTAATTTGTTTATGGTTTCTTGTCCATCTGCCAGTAAGATTATGCGTTATCATTTGTGCGCCAACTTTTTTTTGACGCATTAAGCGATTTATTTCTTCTAAATCAATTTCATAATCAATATTAAGAAATTCTAATATATGAAAAGCTAAAATTAATGGTTCATTATTTAATAATTGGACCATATTTAAAGTAGGAAAAGATCCTAATAGGCGAGGGTTGCATTCAATGATATAAAGTTTATTAGTTTTTTCATCAAGAACAAAGTCTAATCCAAAGATTCCTTTATATCCCATTTCTTTAAAATATTGACCTATTTTTTCTACAGCATCGTATGCTTGTTTGGAAATATCTTCGTCAAAATTTGAAACAGTCCAATCATGACCACAAAAAAGACCAGACCCTCTTTCTGGATTAAAGAGTTCTGGTATGTCTAAAATTTGATGTTGAAGATTTGTTGAAAGAATTCCGTGTTTAGTAACGCATCCAGTAATACTAGGGGAGGATCCTTGAATAAATTTAGCTACAATTGCTTCTGGTGTAGGCGTAAATATTGTTTCTTCATCTTCTTCTTTCCATTTGCCTTTTAATTTTTTAACAGCTACATTAAAATCATCTTGGTTGTTAATAAAAAATGTTCCCTTACCTCCTCCTTTGGTTGGGTGTTGTATCACAAAAGGTATTCCATATTTATTAATTAAGTGTCCATAGTGTAATTTATCAACCGAAGCTATTTTGCCTGGAGGAACCGGTATATCAATTTCTTTAAGAATTCTTCTGAACTTTATTTTATTCTCAAATGTTTCTTTACCAAAAGAAGTGGGATTTGCTATTAATTGCCAATTATTTTTTTCACAAAACCGTTCCATTTTAGTAGACGTTTTAAGAACTAAAATAGCTGGTTTTTCATTTGGGATATTAAATTTTTCTATATATTTTTTTGTTTCTGGATGTCTAATAATGGTTGTTGAGTTGCGTGGTTTTTGAATGTGTTTTACGCCCATTCCTTTTTCTAAAGATAGCATTTCAATATCTTTTTCAATTAATTTTGTGTCTAAGCTATAGCGTAATGCAATAATCCTATAATTAGGAATAATATTTTCTAATCCTAATCTATCAAACGCATAAACTCCAGCGCCAAAAACTGGAGTTTTAATTTGTTTAAAAAATTGTTTAAGTGTTTCTAAATTATTAATAATCATTTAAGCAGAACGTGGTCGTCTCATAAAAACATTTTTAGCTGGATCAACTAAAAATCGTTTTAAATCACGACGACCTATGATTATATCGTATTTCATTTCGCTGCGGTCGGCCATAAACGCTTCGGTGGAAACTAGGCGCTTGTCCATATAGAAAGAAAAATTAATAATTGGTCTTTCTTCTACTCCTAGTGCACCACGAACTTTTTTTTGGTTAATTATTTTATCAAGATTTAATTCTTTAGCTAAAATAGAACAGATTGTTGTTCTGTATGCTCCTGTATCTACTTTTGCCATAATAGAATGTTTATTTCTATCAATATCAAGAATTTCAATTTGTTCATTAATGCCAATAACTTTGCGACCTGAGATTTCTTCTAATTCTTCTTCTATTTCGCCGCCAAATAGGTCTTTAGCAATCTTTATTCCCTTGTTAATCGTTTTAACCTTTAATCCCTTAACTCTTTTAAGTCGTTCTCCAAGGGGGCTTAGATTGGCAATCTGAATAGATAAACCGGGCCTAGTGTTGAGTTCTAAAATAACAGGTCCTTTTTCTCTATCAATTGCTATATCAATACCTAAAAATCCAACCTTTGTTATTCGTTGCGCATAAATTGCTAATCTTAAAATTTCTTCCCATCCGGGAATTTGAATCCCGCGTAAAGCTAATTTTGTATTTGGTATATATTCAATTACTTTATCTTTGTGAATAGCAGTAGTAGTGACTCCTGTTCCCATATCAATGCCCACTCCAACTCCTCCTAGGTGTAGATTTGCTTTACCACTTGAATCTTTTGTTGGCAAACGCAATTCTCCCATTACTGGGACAGAATTATATACAATAATTCTAATATCTGGGATACCTCTATAGGCATATGGTTTAAAGAGCCTTAATAGTTTAATCCTCTCTTCAAAAAAGGCAACATCAGGCAAGTTGGTCATAGAATAATTTCCTTCTAAGATGTTTAAAACATGACTTTTCAAATCATTGATTGTAACTATTTTTCTATTTGCCTTAACCCATGGATAGGGAGATCTTTTTTTACGAGCATAGACAATAAGAATTCCTTCGCCTCCTAATCCGCGATTTGGTTTAAGAGTAAAACTATTTGGTAATTCATTCCAATCAAAATTTTTAAGTTCTTGTATCTCTTTAATAATTGCGTAATTTTGTAGTACTGGTAAGCCGTTTTTTTTCAAAATTTTCTTTGATAGAAGCTTATTATCTGCAATACGAATAGCCCTCAGAGAATTAGAGGGCCGCATATATGATAGAATACGGGCGTTCATACCTAATACATGATGTGATTTTTTTAAGAAATCAAACATAAGTTATTAATTAGATTTTACCCGGTCGTCTTTTTTTTGGTATTTCAATGTTTTTAATTAGTTCCCTAAAACGAAAATATTCAGTTAAACGTAAGCCAGTCCATTTTCCTAAAAGAATGCTAATAATTATTGCTAAGAAAATAGTTGCAAAAGGATGACTAAGGACAAATATTTGTAACCAACTCCAGCTGGCTATCCAATAACAAATAATTGAAAGAATTAATGTTTCTGAGGTTAATAAGATTGCTCCTTTTCCTCCTCTTTCTATTTGGGCAACTAAGAATTTTTCAACTAAAGTTATCATAATTAAAATAACAAAAATAGAAATTGTAATTAAATCAGTTTTTTGACCATATGCGCCAAAATAGAAGATCGTTAAAACAACTAATGAAACAATAGTTAAGGTAATCGCCATGCGAGGAAGATAGAGTAATCGAAATTTTCTAATAAACAATCTCGTTAGAGTTCCAACTAAAATAATAGTAATAAAAAATATTAATCCATATTTTAGTCCAGTTACCAAGAAGGCAAAAGTAATAATCAATGGAGTATAAATACCAAAGCCCTTTATACCTATAACTTGACGGGCAAATGATATAACAATAGCTACAATAGGAAGCATTAAAAGGAAAACAAGTGTTTCCTTTGGTACTCCCTGATTAATCATATATTGTATTATAGGAGACATATTATTTAATGAGTAGAATGAGCGCAGCAAATAGCTGTTGCCAGGGCATCAGCTGCGTCATCTGGTTTAGGAATCTCTTTTAAATTAAGTAATAATTTTACCATTTGTTGAACTTGTTTTTTTTCTGCACGACCATAACTAGTAACTGCTTGTTTTATCTGTAGGGGAGTATATTCAAATACAGGAATTTTCATTTTTGCCATTCTAACTAAAATTACACCACGAGCTTGACTGACCTTAATTACGGTTTTAAGATTTTTGAAAAAAAAGATATCTTCCACAGCTGCTTTATTTGGTTTGTGTTTTTTAATAATTTTAGTTAATTCTTTATCTAAAATATTAAGTCGTTCGGCTGTTGAAAATTTAGGGTCAGTTTCAATGCAGCCGTATTCAATAATCTCTATCCCCCTATTTGATTTTTTAATGAGTCCGTATCCGATTATAGCGGTACCAGGATCAACCCCTAATATTATCATAATTATTCCTTTAAATTAGAATAAATTTCTTGTATATCATCATTATCATCTAATGCTTCGAATAGTTTTTCTAATTGAGTTTTAGTTTTTTCATCAATGATTTCTATTGGATATTTAGGTATCCATTCTTCACCTTGTCTATCAAACACATATTTAACACTTCCAGTTTCAGCTAGTTTTCCGCCAAATTTATTGAGAATATGTTTGATTTCAGCAATAGCCCTATTCCGATTATCAGTAATTATTTCAATAATCAATGCAATTCCAGATGGTCCATATGCTTCATAGGTAATCTCTTCTATTTGAACTCCTTCTAATTGTCCTGTTCCTTTTTTAATCGCTCTTTCTATATTCTCTTTTGGCATATTCATTCCACGCGCTTTATCAATCACAGTTCTTAGTCTGGGATTAGAATCTGGATCACCACCTTTTTCTTTAGCCGCAACACTAATCAGTCTTGATATCTTGCTAAAAATTTTACCACGCTTTGAATCTGTGATAGCTTTCTTATGTTTTATGGTGCTCCATTTATTATGTCCACTCATAATACCTTAATAATACTATTACTTAAGAATTAGTGTCAATGGAATTTAACTCTATTTTTCAACAAAACTATAACCCAGCCTAGCATTAGAGAGGAAGAAACAATGATAGAAAGATAGAGAATTAGTTTGGATTTTTGATTTGATTGAATATTTTGAGAGATAGATGCAGATTGTGTATTTTGAATATTATTTTTAGGAATTTCTTTTAATAAATTATTAATTGAAGTAGTTGAAATTTCTTGAGTATCAAAATTTTGATTTTCAGTAAGATTAGTAGCTAAAACTTCTGGTATTTCTTGTGTCTGTTTGATGTCTGGTTCTGGGTTATTACTAGAAAAGGTTTCTTTTTGATTTTTTATTCCTCTTGAAATAATATTTGCAGATCCTGGTGTTGGAATCTTAGTCCAGAAATAGTTGTCATTATCAAATGCAATACAAAATATTTCTTTGTCTTCAGATAAATAACTAACTTCAGCGCCAATTGATCCATCCGGATAAATTAATTGAATCTGATCTGAATCATTATCAAGTTCAATTTTTGTTATTTCTTGTCTTAAAACTAAAAATTGATTAGGTGCCATTAAACTGTTTGCTGGAAAAAGAAAAGGAGAACTGCTTGCTTTTTGATTTTTTAATTGCCAATTAGTTAAATTGGCTACTTGGTCGCTTTGATTAAAAATTTCAATCCATTCATTGCTAAACTCGCTGATAATAATAGATTGTGAATAAATATTTACTGTAATAATGTCTAAGTCAGAAAATTCTCCGTCGCTTATCAATAGGGAAACAATATATTGTCCAGGATAAAGATATATATGATTAGAGATTTTTTCTGTATCAGTTGCTCCATCGCCAAAATTCCAAAAGAAAATTAATTTATCATTATCAAGATCTAATGAATTACTAGCATCAAAAGATATTTCTTGATTTACTAATGCGACAATATCTGTGCCAGCCTCTGCCATTGGTGGTCTATTAGGAACAGAGGAAGTTGATTCTGTGCTTGTTATTGTTTCGTTTGTCTCTTCATCTAGTTCATCTTGAGCCGGTTCTTCTTCTTGAATAAATTCGCCTACCGTGATTAAGTCTTTAATATTATCAAATGTAACCGGTCCAATTCTATACACATCCATAATGTCTTCAATAATTTGAAAAGGCGTCACGGTACGATAGTCAACGATTGCTTGGGCTATAGCTGGTCCAATGCCAGGCAATGTGTCTAATTTTTCTAAGCTAGCTGTATTTATATTTATTAAATCTAAAGCCTGAACTGTTCCACAATAAAAAATCCCTACTATAAATAGAAAGATTTTTATATATTTTATTTTATCCCTCCTTGTCATATATTTAAATATTTTTTAGAAAAGTTTATCTTGATTTTCTGGATATTTTATTTCTAAGAGCTTATATGCGGATTTAGTAGCAATACGACCACGGGGGGTGCGATCAATCATGCCTAATTGGAGAAGATATGGTTCATGAACATCGGTAATGGTATCTGCTTCTTCTTGGCATGCTGCTGCTAATGCTTGTAAACCAACTGGTCCGCCATTAAACTTAGTAATAATCATTTCTAAAAGACGTCGATCAGCTGGTTCAAGTCCATATTGATCAATTTCTAACATTTTTAATGCCTCTTGAGTTGTTGCTTGATTAATAATTCCATCGCCTCTAACTTGGCTATAGTCTCTAACTCGTTTAAGAAGTCGATTGGCTACTCTGGGAGTTTGTCTAGATGATTGCGCTATATTTTTTAATGCTTCATTTCCGCTAATTTGAACATTTAATATATTAGCTGAACGCGCAATAATATTTTCAATATCTGATTGTTCATAAAAATCTAAACGATAAGTAGCGCCAAATCGTCCTCTTAGGGGAGACGAAATTAATCCAGTTCTAGTTGTAGCTCCAATTAAAGTAAATCGTGGTAATTCTAATTGTAATGTTCTAGCAGAAGGACCTTTTCCAATAATAATATCAAGTACAAAATCTTCCATTGCTGGATAAAGGGTTTCTTCAATTGTTTTATTAAGCCGATGAACTTCATCAATAAAAAGGATATCGCCTGGTTGAAGGTTTGTTAGGATAGAAGCTAGATCGCCAACCTTTTCAATAGCAGGACCAGAAGTAACTTTAATATTATTATTCATTTCTTTTGCAATAATATGCGCTAGTGTTGTTTTTCCTAGTCCAGAGCTTCCGCATAACAGAATATGATCAACTGATTCATTCCTTTTTTTAGCTGCTTCTATTAAGATCTTAAGATTATCCTTGGTCTTATCTTGCCCCATATATTCTTCAAAGGAAGGAGGCCTGAGAGTTGAATCTAGGTATTTATCTTCGTTAAGTTGTTTTGTTTCTGTAATTTGACTTGACATTTCTATTATAATTTGCTATTATCTTAAATAAAGAGGAGAATATTCTTTCTTTTTTTATTAATATTTATTGATCTGTAGGTAATGAGGACTTAATTAAATAATTGAGTTCATGGGGGTTTCTCTTAGTTATTTGGATATTTTGGTTTCGACTGAAATATTCCTCGGAAGATTCTTTCTCTTTGCTCTCAGGCAGGGAGTTGTTGCCTACAGTTTAATGAATATTATTTTATTCTTCAAGTGAGCCGATTATTCTCTCTACTTCTTCTAAACTAGTTTTACCTTCAATTATATTAATAACAGCATCTTGGATTAGTGTAATCATTCCTTCTTCTTGAGCTTTTTTCTGAATTTCAAAAGAAGCTGATTCGCTAAGAATTAATTTTTTGATAGGTTCTGTTACACTTAAAAATTCAAAAATACCAATTCTGCCACGATATCCTATATTGTGGCATTTTTTGCATCCTTTTGCCTTATATATAACAGAGATGTCTTTTGGAATTTTAATATCAGAATTAGATGGAATTGAAGAAAGTATTTTTTTAATTGCTTCTATTATTTCGTTAGACGGCTTATATTCTTCTTTGCAATCAGGACAAAGTTTTCTAACTAATCTTTGAGCCATAATTAGATTGAGAGAAGACGCTAAAGAGTTAGGGCTTATCCCCATTCCAAAAAGTCGAGGGACTGCTCCTGCTGCTTCGTTTGTATGAATAGTGGAAAATACAATATGACCAGTTAATGCGAATTCTATAGCAATTTCAGCACTTTCTTTATCTCTAATTTCGCCTAGCATTAAAATGTCAGGGTCTTGGCGAACAATTGCTCTTAATGCTTTTCCAAAAGTATGTCCTTTGCGACTACTTATAGGTGTTTGAGTAATTCCTTTCAGCTTATACTCTACTGGATCTTCGACTGTAATAATTTTAGTTCCTGGTTGATTAACATAATTAAGACAAGCATAAAGAGTTGTCGTTTTTCCTGATCCTGTTGGACCAGTGGTTAAAATCAAACCATTTGGTTTATCAATTTGTCCCTTAATGAGTTTAAATAATTCTGGTCTAATCCCTAAATCATCAAGATTTAATTCAATGGTTGATGTTCCCAGGAGACGCATAACTACGCTTTCGCCATAATTAGTTGGTAGCAGAGATACTCTTAGATCTATTGTTTCTGGAAAATTTTTATCACCTCCTAATATTTTAGTAGTGAATCTGCCATCTTGACTAACATCAACGACATTAAGAAGCATATCAGATAATGATTTAATTCTAGAAATTAAAAAGTGATATTCTTTTGTAGGGAAGAGAGCAATATCTTGTAATAGTCCATCAATTCTATAGCGCAATCTAATCCCTTCTTTTCCTGGTTCAAGATGGATATCTGATGCTCCCATTTCAATTGAACCTGCTAAAACAATTGTTAATAATTTACTGGTTGAAAGTCCAGTAATTGCTTTTTCTAAATCTTGAATAGTTTTTAAAGAATTTTTAAATTCTTCTAAATCTTCTTTTTTAATATTAAAAACACCTTGAACAGATTTCTCCTTTTGGTGTGAAACAGCTAATTCATATCGTCCCCAGCCCTTTTTTAAACTATTTAAAGATGTGATAAATAAATTACATTCAAATCCTTGTTCTTGAAATTCTTTAATAATTTTTTGTGTTTCCGGATTTTGTGGGTCCTTGACTGCTAAACGGAGTATTCGTCCAGATTTTTTAATAATTAAAGCATTTCCTTTTTCTGCTTTTTCTTTTGGTAAAATGATTAAATCATTAGGATCAATTGGAGTAATAGTTAAATTGATATATGGCAAATCAAGAGTTTCAGCTAATTTTTTAGTTATAGCTTCTTCTCTTTCATGTTTGATTTTTTCTAGTTGTTCTTGAAGCTCTTCGCTTTTATCCATGTCATTATTTTATCTTATTTTGATGATAGGGTCAAATAGAGTATACTGATATTAATGAATAAAAAAGAGGTTATAATCCAAAGTGCTAAAGAGATGCAAAAGGTTGGAAAATATTTAGCAAACGAGATTTCAAAAGAGATTTTAGATAATAAAAAAGCAATAGTAATTGGATTAGAGGGTGATTTGGGTAGTGGTAAAACTACTTTTGTTCAGGGCATTGCCAAGGGATTAGGAATTAAAGAAAAAATTACAAGTCCTACTTTTGTAATAATGAAGAAATATGATTTTTTGTATCATATTGATTGTTATAGGATTAAGTCAAAAGATTTACTTGAATTGGATTTTAAAGAAATTATTAAACAATCAGGGAACATTGTTGTTATTGAATGGGCTGAACGAATAAAAAAGGTTTTACCTAAAGATGTTATCTGGATGAAATTTGAATATTTAGATAAAGATAAAAGGAAAATAATATATGAAGAAATTAATTCTAATTGATGGAAATGCCTTAATTCATAGGGCATATCATGCTATTCCACCTTTAAAAACTGAAAAAGGTCAATTAGTTAATGCAGTTTATGGTTTTATTAGTATTCTCTTTAGAGTAATTCAGGAATTAGAACCAGATTATTTAACGGTTACTTTTGATTTAGCTGGTCCAACTTTTCGTAATTTAGAATATAAAGAGTATAAGGCAAAAAGGATAAAACAACCTCAAGAATTTTATGATCAAATTCCTTTAATAAAAGAATTTGTAAAAACATTAGAAATTCCTATTTATGAAAAAAAGGGATTTGAAGCAGATGATATCATAGGAACAATTGTTGAGAAAACAAAAGATAAGAAAATAAAGAAAATTATTATTACTAGTGATTTAGATGTGTTACAATTAGTTAATAAACAAACTGAAATTTATACGCTTAAAAAAGGTATTAATGATACAGCAATTTATAATCTATCAGCTATTAAAGAACGATATGGATTAACTCCAAAACAAATTATTAGTTTTAAAGGATTAAAAGGAGATCCATCTGATAATATTCCAGGAGTCCCTGGGATAGGCGAGAAAACAGCTCTTCAGTTGATTAAAGAATTTAATAGTTTAGAAAATCTTTATCAAAAATTAAGTAATAGTAGTTTAAACCAAAAATTACAATCTAGACTTTTAGAATACAAGGAACAAGCTTTTTTTAGTCAGTATTTAGTTACAATAAAGAGAGATGTATCAATTAATTTTAAATTAACAGAATGCAATTGGGGTAAATTCAATAGAAAGAAAACTAATAAATTATTAGAGACATTAGGATTTAAAAGTTTGATTAAAAGATTAGATATGATAAAATAAGAAATAATTATGATAGATAAAGAGAAGGGAAAAACCGAAGTGATCATTAAAGATAATAACCAAACTGTTCAAATGAGGTTGTTTACTACTATCGCTTTTCTTTTTATGGTTTTTCTTTTTTCTTTTTTAGGAAAAGCTAGTTTTCCGATTATAGTTTCTGTTATTTTACTTATTTGGATTATAGAACAATTTTTATTCTTCTTAATTATTAAAAGACAAAAAATAATCTCTATAATAGATAATATTTTTTTTGGTCAATTTATTTTTGATCTTTCTATATTAACTTTAATTATTCATTATATTGGAGGAGCCGAATGGGTTGGTGGTATTTTTTATTTTTTTTCTATCACTTATCTAATGTTTCATATCTCTCAAAGAAATAGAAAAATGTTTTTAGTTATTTTTGCTTTTTTGCTTTATTCTATTTTGATCCTTTCAGAATATTTTGGAATTATTTCTCATTATGGCATTATTCCTAGCTCTGGTGCTTATCAAGATTTTTATTATGTTATGATAACCATATCAGCGGTTGGAGGAGTTTTTTTCCTAATGGCTTTTACTATTAATACATTTGCTAATAGATTAAAGAAAAGAACTAAAGAGTTAGAAGAAATAAAAATTACATTACAAGGAAAGATTAAACTAAGAACAGAGAAATTAGAATTATTAACAGAGAACCTTGAAGAAAAAGTAAAAAAAAGAACAAAAGAACTTGAGACAAGAGTTAATGAATTAGAAAGATTTTATAAATTAACTATTGGCAGAGAGACAAAGATGATGGAATTAAAAGAAGAAATTAAAAAATTAAAAGAACAAAAATAATAGCCAAGGAAAATAAATGTATATTTAAGGGTTCTCCTTATCATGAATTTATTTTTAATTGGTAATATATAAAAATATGTTAAATAAAAAAGAGATTGAAGATGTTCTAAAAATAAAAGGAGAAGTTAGAGGAGCTGTTTTCAAAACAGATGCTAGGTATGTTTTAGAAAAAAAAGGAGAAGAAGAATTAAAAAAATTAGAAACAAGAATATTTAAAGAAACTGGACAACCAATTAAATATGGCAAAGAAGTTGTTGCAACTAATTGGTATCCCTTAAGTTGGCGCATTCTTTCTTTGTTGTTTATTAGAGATGCTTTTAAATGGGATGATGAAGAGATATTTAAAATGGGCTTAACTGCACCAAAATATTCTTTTATTGTTAAAACTCTTTTAAGTTATTTTGTTTCTTTAGAGAAGACCTTTACTGAAAGTACTAAATATTGGCGTGAACATTATTCAACTGGAGAACTTATTTCTCCTGTAATAGATGTCAAAGGTAAGCGATTGGTTGTTCAACTTAAAGACTTTAAAAATCATCCTATTCTTTGCTCTTATTTTAAAGGTTTTTTTAGAGCGATTGCTAATTTATCAGTTAGAACAAAGAAAATGAATATTGAAGAAGATAAATGTCCATTTAGAGGAGATGAATATCATCAGTTTGTTATTACTTGGGAATAAAAAGATTAAATAAAGATGGAAGAAAATAATACATTAAAAAATTATCAAAATGATTTAGAGAACCTAGAAAGATATATTGAAGAGTTTTCTATCTTTTTGCCATTGCCTATTTGTACTGTTAGTCCTTTAGGAATAATTATAGACGTTAATCAGGCAGCTAGAGACTTTACTGGGTATTCTGATGGTGAAGTTATTGGTGAAGATTTAGAATTTTTATTTAAGGATAAAAAATTAGCTAAAAGCTTTTTTGACCAAATAATAAAGAATGGATTAATTAAGAATCAAGAATTGATTTTGGTTGATAAGTATAAAAAAGATATTTCAGTAAGCGTTTCTGGGGCAACAAGAAAAGATGTGGAAGAAAATATTATTGGTTGTTTTTTAGCTATTTCTGATATTACTGAAATCAAAAAATTTCAAGAAAATTTAGAAGAGAAAGTAAAAGAAAGGACATATGAATTAGAAACGGCGAAAAAGGCATTGATAAATATGCTAGAAGATGCTGAAGAAGCAAGAAAGCGAATTGAAGAAGAAGAAAGCAAAACGAGAGCTACATTAATAAGTTTAACAGATGGATTAATAGTTTTTAATAAAGATAGAAAAATTACATTAGTTAATCCTGAGGCAGAGAGTGCTTTAGGATTAAAAGAAAATCAAATTTTAAACAGAGAAATAGGCAATATTTCTGAGTTTCCTAATTTGACTGAACTTTATCGTGTATTAGGAAAGAAGATAGAATGGACAGGTCAAAAATATGAATTAGTATTTGAAAAACCAATTAAAAGATATTCTCAAGTATCAATCGCTCCTGTTGTCGTTGATAAAGAAACAATTGGTTTAATGGTAATAATGCATGATATTACTCGTGAAAGAGAGATTGAACGACTTAAAACGGAATTCGTTTCTATTGCAGCTCATCAATTAAGGACTCCATTGTCAGCTATCAAATGGACTATAAAAATGCTATTAGATGGAGATATAGGACCTCTTACTTCAGAACAAATTGAATTTTTAATGAAGGGATATCAAAGCAATGAAAGAATGATTATCTTAATCAATGATTTGCTTAATGTAGCTAGAATTGAAGAAGGACGAATTATTTATGAGTTAACATCTTGTTCTATAGAAAAAATTATTCAAGAAACTATTAATAATTTATTAAACATTACTAAAAATAAAAAGATTAAACTTGTTTTCAATAAACCTAAAAAATCATTGCCTAAGATTGAAATTGATAAAGAAAAAATAAGTATTGTTATTCAAAATCTAATAGATAATGCAATTCGTTTTAGTAATCCAAATAATATAGTGACAGTTTCAATTAGTTGTGATAAAATTAATATAGAAGTAATTGTTGAAGACAATGGAATTGGTATTCCAAAAGAACAGCAAAGAAGAATTTTTAATAAATTTTTTAGAGCAGACAATGCAATAAAATTTGAAACCGAAGGATCTGGATTGGGATTATTTATTGCTAAAAACATTATTGAAGCACATAAGGGAAAAATTTCATTTAAAAGTAAAAAAGGTAAAGGAACTATCTTTAAGTTTACTTTGCCTGTAAAATAAATATATGAAAAAACTTATTATTATAGAAGATGAGGAAACATTACTTAATCTTCTAGAAAAAAAATTAAACCAAGAAGGATATGAAGTTGATATTGCTAGAAATGGAGAAGAGGGGTTAGAAAGGATTAGAAGTAATAGACCAGATTTAATTCTTTTAGATATTGTTATGCCTAAAATGGGAGGATTTGAGGTTATGGAGATACTTAGAAAAGACGAAGAATTAAAAAAAATTCCAATCATTATTATCTCTAATTCTGGTCAGCCAGTTGAACTAGGAAGAGCCAAAGAATTGGGTGTTGTTGATTGGTTAATTAAAACTGATTTTGCACCTCAAGAAGTAGTTGATAAAGTAAAAAAACAATTTAATAAAGAGTTATAATAATTATGACTAATGATGTAGAAAAAAAAGCATTTATTTTATTAGTTGAAGATGATAAATTTTTACGTGAACTTTTAGTTCGTAAATTAGAAACAGTTGGTTTTAAAGTTTCAGCTGCAGTTGATGGTCGTGAAGCACTAAAAAAGGCCAAAGAAGAATTACCAGATTTGATATTATTAGATTTAGTTCTTCCGGGTATAGATGGTTTTGATATTTTGAAACAGATTAAAGAAGATTCTGAAACTAGTAAAATCCCAGTAATTATTCTAAGCAATCTTGGACAAAGAGAAGAAGTTGAAAAAGGGTTAAAATTAGGAGCAGATGATTATTTAATAAAAGCTCATTTTACACCTGATGAGATTATTAATAAGGTTAGTGGTATTTTGGGGATTAAATAAATAACTTTTAATATGTTTAATAAGAAATTAATTATAATTTCGTTTTTTATTATTTTAGCCCTTGGGCTAATTTTTGTTTGGCAAAAAAGTAGTTGGACAATTGAAGTTGGGAACGAATCAACTGACTCAATTATTGGAATAGAGAATGAAGGGATTAGCCCTTTAAGTGGGTTGGTTTGCGATAATTACAAAAGAAGACCATTCGCTGTTGTTTTGGCTAATGACCCTGTAACTCGTCCTTTATCTGGTCTCTCTAAGGCAGATTTAGTTATTGAAATGCCAGTGATTACAAACAGTATTACTAGAATGATTGCTTTTTATGTTTGCAATGATCCAGAAGAAATTGGTTCTTTGCGTAGTGCTCGTCATGATTTTATTCCTCTAGCGCAAGGACTTGATTCTATTCTAGTGCATTGGGGTGGTTCTCATTTTGCTTTAGATAAATTAGATGCTGGTGTCATAGATAATATTGATGCTTTAAAAAATCCATATAATGCTTTTTATCGTGAAGGTAGTAAGCCACAACCACACAATGGATTTACTTCTTTAGACCGTTTAAATAATAGTGCTAAAAAACTTAATTATCGTTTAACGAATGTTTTTGAAGGTTATTCTTTTATTAAGGAGAAAAAAGGACAATCGAATGATAAGGTTTTAAGAATAAATTATTCTTATCCATATAATGTTTCTTATCAATATGACTCAATTACCAATTCGTATTTTCGTTATAGAACGAACTTAAAGGAAGTGGATGCTAGCAATGATAAACAGATTGAAGCAAAAAACATCGTTGTTATGAGATCTTTTTCTAAACAAATTGAAGGTCCATACTATAATGATTTAGATTTAGAAGGAAGCGATGAATGTCAAATTTATCAAAATGGTATAGTCATTGATTGTATCTGGAAAAAGAGCGAAATTAATCCATATAGTAAGCTTAAATTTTTAGATAATGATGACAATGAAATTCCTTTTGTTCAAGGACAAACATGGATAGAAATAGTCGAACCAAATCAAGAGGTAACATGGGAATAAAATATGCTTATTTTACTCTATGGCGAGGATGGTTTTCGTTCGCGTCAAAAATTAAATGAGATTATAAAACAGTATCAAGACAAAAATCAAATAGGTCTTAGTTTGATTCGTTTTAAAGAAAATGATTTAGATATTGATAAGATTAGACAAAATATTGAATCTGTTTCAATGTTTGATGAAAAAAAATTAATTATTTTAGAAGATGTTTTTAAAAATAAGATTTTTTTTAAAGATTTTTCTAAGTATATTAAGAAAAATAAATTAAAAGATAATCAAAATATAATTGTTGTTCTTTATCAAGATGGGAAATTGACAGGAAGTGCATTCAAGGGTCAATTTAGCATGTTTGAAGAATTTAAATCTTTAAATAATGTAGAAACAGTTAATTGGCTTAAAAAAGAAATAAGTAAAAATAATATTGATATTAATCATGGAGCTTTAATAAAATTAGTGTCTTATATCGGCAATGATTTATGGCAATTGAATAATGAGATTAATAAACTGGATAGTTATAAAAATGGTAAAACAATTAATGAAGAAGATATTGATATTTTAGTTAATGTTAAAATAGATACTAATATTTTTAATACATTAGACGCTTTAGCAAAAAGAGATAAAAAAACAGCGTTTAAACTTTTGCATGAACATTTAGAACAAGGTGAAAATGAAATTTATTTACTTTCAATGTTTGTTTATCAGGTTCGTACATTAATTAAACTTAAAGATTTAATTGAAAAAGGAACAACATATTATGATTTAGCAAAAAAATCAAAATTACATCCTTTTGTAATTAAAAAAAGCTCTGAACAATTAAATAATTTTAGTTTAGAACAATTAAAGAAAGTTTATCATCGCTTATTAGAAATTGATTTGGAATTAAAAAAAGGCCACATAGATGGACAAGTGGCCCTTGATTTGCTTATAGCAGAAATTTAATTATTTAATCTTCTCAACAATCTTTTTAAAGATTTCAGGTTGTTTTTCAGCTAAATGAGCTAATATTTTTCTATCTATTTCAATATTAGCCTTTTTTAATCCATTAATGAATTTACTATAAGTTACTCCAAGCTCTCTGGAGGCAGCATTAATTTTGATTTGCCAAAGTCGGCGAAAATCTCGCTTTTTCTTTTTGCGATCCACATAAGAATGAGTAAGCGCATGCTTTACTGCATCTTTGGCTAATTTATATTTAGAATTGCGTCCCCATTTATATCCCTTAGCCTGTTTAATAACTTTTTTTCTTCGTTTGTGGGCCATAGTGCCCCGTTTTATTCTAGTCATATTTCAAAAAAACCAAATTATATACTTGGTAATATCTTTTTAATTTTTTTACTATCAACTGATGAAAGCTTGCTTGTTTTTCTTTTCTTTCTAGTTTGGTTACTTGAATCTTTAGCATTGAAGTGTCCTTGATGAACTCTTCTGACTAATATTTTCTTTTTTCCAGTAACTTTTATTCTTTTAAGCAATGCCTTTCTAGTTTTTAATTTAGTCATTATTGTTTACCTATAACGATACTTAATCCTCTTGGTTGTCTTCTTATTTCTTGTTCAATTTTTGTTTCTGAAGGAATTAATTTAATAAATTGAGTTAATTTTTCTTTGGCTAAATCAAATAAACTTTTTTCTCTGCCTTTCAAAATCATTTCAATCCTTACTTTATCTCCTTTTCCAAAAAACTTTTCTATTTGTTTAATTTTGGTTTCTAAATCATGCTGACCAGTTCTCATGCTAATTCTTATTCCTTTAATCTCTGTTTGTTTTTGTTTGCTTTTTTGTTTTTTGTCTTCTTTTGATTTTTGATATTTATATTTACCACCATCCATAATTCGGCAAACAGGTGGTTTAGCATTTGGAGCAATTTCAATTAAATCAAGCCCTTTTTCTCGGGCCATAGCTAAAGCTTTGGATATTTCAACAGCACCGATATTTTCATTATTTTCATCAATTAATCGAATAGGATTAGCTTTAATCCAGTGGTTAATCCGTGTCCGTGGTTCCCATTTAGTTTTATTGTACCTTCTTTTGTAAATAGTTTTTTAATTTAATTATGTGGAGAAGGGGAGAATCGAACTCCCGTCTGAAAGTTATCTTTTAATAATTCTACAAGCTTATCTTGGTTTTGAATAAAAATCAAGAACTAAAAACCAAGCAAAACATTCTTAATTTTTTATCTCATAAGTTTCAATAATTAAAATGAGACGATTTTAATTATCTATTCTGATAAGTTGACACCCGAATTCCTCTATCAGAAATCAAGGATTCAGATGACTACTGACTTTAAGCAGTAGCAAAAGCTAAATTATTGTTAGCAATTATAGGTTTTGTAAGTTTTACGAGATTACACTCGACTTGCTTATTAAAAAAAAGAACTCCCATCGATACCTGTCATCCCCATAGTATTCTTTTATTTAATTTTATCCTCCTTCTTCTTCTTCTTTATATCTTTTCATATTTATCTTCTTTCTTTTAATGCTCTGTTAATTCTTATCTTAGATTCGCGTTTTTTTATACCTTCTCGTTTATCTGCTTGTCTTTTACCTTGACCCAGTGCAAATTCTAGCTTTATTCTATTGTGCTTAGTATAGACCCGGAGAGGTACCAAAGTCAAGCCTTTGCCTTTTTTCTTCCCAATTAGACTTGTGATTTCATTTTTATGCAAAAGAAGTTTTCGAGAGCGAGTTGAGTCATAATCTTGTGGCATATTTTTTGGCTGATAGGGTGAAACTAAGGAATTAATCAGCCACGCCTCTTCGTCTTTAACTGTAACATAAGCGCCTTTCAAACTTATGTGTCCATTTTTGACTGCCTTAACTTCATATCCAGCCAAAATTAAGCCTGCCTCGAATTTTTCTAGGATGTTATAGTCATACTTGGCTCTACGATTTGTTGCTAAATTAGTCATATCTTTATTATAGCATAAAATGTTAACAGCCAGTCCTTTTGAACTGGCTGCTTTGGTTATTTCATAATAAATGCCTTAACTGATTTATTACAAAAGGAACTGCACTTTTGGCGAAGAATGGATGCATTCCCAGAAGGCCGATGTGAATTTCGACCTTTTCTTCCTCATCTGCGAAGACGAAGACGTCTTCTCTCGATTTCATTAATTCGGGGTTTTTAGATAACTCTATTTTTAGTTCTTGAGCTATCTTTTTTGCAGTATTGATTGTTGAAAGCATATCTTTTTCATATGATTCTTTTCCAGGATCCATGAATTTTTTAGGATATATTCCAATCCTTCCATTACCACCCAGCTCTATTATGTCCGGGTCCAAGCTCTCTTCAATCCCTTCCCTTATCTCGTGAATCCTTTCTTCCCATTGCTTCAATCTTTCTATCTGAATTATCATTTTGCCCTCCCTAGCATTTATTATTTTAAATTACTATTAACAAGCATACAATAATATTAAGATTTGTCAATATTAATCTTGAGTAAATTGAATAAATAAGCTATGATTATGTTATGCTAAGAGATAAAATAGAAAAATTAATTAAAGATTTAGTTAAACAAGAAGTTGAATTAGAGCATCCAGCTATATCTAATCATGGTGATTTTTCTACCAATGTTGCCTTAAGAGCAAAAATTGATCCAGACGAGATTATTAATAAATTGAAAAATAATTCTTTGTTTGAAAAAGTTGAGAAAGCTGGTCCAGGATTTATTAATGTATATCTATCTAAAAAAGCTCTTAATGAAGAATTAGTAGAAATTTTAGAAAAAGGTAATAATTATGGTCAATTAGAGATTGGTCAGAATAAAAAAGTTCAAGTAGAATTTATTTCTGCTAATCCAACAGGTCCATTAACCGTTGGAAATGCTCGTGGCGGACCATATGGAGACGTTTTAGCCAATATTCTTAAGAAAGCTGGTTATAAAGTAGAAAAAGCATACTATATTAATGATTTTGGACAGCAGATTAGGGAATTGGGTAATGAAGACGGAAAATATCAAGAAAAAGAAATCAATATTCTTAGAAAACTAACTCAAGAAAAACTTAAAACCAAAGATCCTTTTGAAGTTGGTCAGAAACTTGCCAATCAAATTCTTAAATCTTTTATTAAGAAAACCACTGATAAGATGAGAATTAAATATGATGAATGGATTCTTGAATCTGATTTACATAAAGAAGGGGAAATAGATAAAATTCTTGATTTTTTAAGAGACAAAAAGTTAATTTACAAGAAAGAAGATGCAGAATGGTTTAAATCATCTGATTTTGGAGACGAGAGAGATAGGGTTATGATTAAGAAAGATGGAAATAAGACATATTTAGCTGGAGACATTGCTTTGCATAATGATAAGTTTAAAAAATTTGATAAAGTGATCAATGTTTGGGGAGCAGATCATCATGGAGACATCCCTGGATTAATGGCTGGGGTAGAGGCAATCGGTCATAAAGGGAAATTAGAAATTATTCTTTTGCAGTTTGTGACTATTTTAGAAAAAGGTGAAAAACAAAAAATGTCTAAAAGAGCAGGCGTCTATGTTTTAATGGATGAGTTATTAGATAGGGTTGGAGTTGATGCAACAAGATTTTTCTTTCTACAAAAATCATCTGACACTCATTTAAATTTTGATATTAATTTAGCGAAAGAACAGTCAAGTAAAAATCCTGTTTACTATGTTCAGTATGCATATGCAAGAATTTGCAGTATTTTAAAGAAGATAGAATTTAAAGACGAAGGAGATTTAGACAAACTTATTCATCCGTCAGAATTAAATTTAATTAAAGAATTAATTAAGTTCCCAGAAATAATTAAAGACACATCTAATGACTATCAAATTCAAAGATTGCCCTATTATTCGATGGAATTAGCTAATAAATTTCATAAATTTTATGAGAATTGTAGAATATTAGGAGAAGAGGAACAAATTGCTCAGGCAAGAATTAGTTTAATTAAAGCAACTCAAATTATTTTAAAAAACATTCTGGATATAATGGGAATTTCAGCTCCAGAAAAAATGTAATTTATGGATACAATACCTAAAATAGAAGAAAAAATATTAAAATTCTGGAAAAAGAATAAAATCTTTGAAAAGAGTTTGAAAAAAAATAACAAAAAAAAATTTGTTTTTTTTGAAGGTCCACCAACTGCCAATGGGAAACCTGGAATGCATCATGTTGAAGCTCGCGCTTTTAAAGATGTTATTCCACGATATAAAACAATGCGAGGATTTTTTGTTGACAGAAAAGCGGGATGGGACACACATGGATTGCCAGTTGAATTAGAAGTGGAAAAAGAATTGGGGTTTAAGAACAAGGAAGATATTGAAAAATATGGAATCGCTAAGTTTAATCAAAAATGTAAAACAAGTGTTTGGAAATACAAAAATGAGTGGGAAAAAATAACTGAAAGAATTGCTTTCTGGATAGACATAAAAGATCCATATATTACCTATGAAGATAAATATATTGAAAGTGTTTGGTATATCCTTAAAAGAATATGGGATAAAGGATTATTATTTAAAGGATTTAAAATTGTTCCCTATTGTTCTAGATGCGGGACAGTGCTTTCTTCTCATGAAGTATCTCAAGGATATCAGAGCATTGAAGAAAATTCTGTTTATTTAAATTTTAAAGTTACTAATGGAAATAATAAAGTCAAAAAAAATGATATTATTCTTGCTTGGACAACTACGCCATGGACCTTACCTGGGAATGTTGCATTGGCAATAGGTGAAAAAATTGATTATGTAAAAATAAATTACCAAGATAAGAAATATATTTTAGCAAAGAGTAGATTGGGAGTCATTGATGGAGAATATAAGATAGAAGATGAGTTTAAGGGAAAAGATTTAATAGATGTAGAATATAGTCCCTTATTTAATATTAAATCAATTAAGAATAGTGATAAAAAAGCATATTATGTTATTTCAGCAGATTTTGTTAGCACTGAAGATGGAACTGGCGTTGTTCATATAGCACCAATGTATGGCGAGGATGATTATGAGATAGGAAAGAAAGTTGGATTACCAGAAATTCATACTGTTACTGATAATGGATTTTTTACTGAAGATTTAGCAGATTATGGTTTATTAAATAAATTTGTTAAAGATAAAGAGATAGAAAATAAGATTTTAAATTATTTAAAAGAGAATGAACTTCTTTTTAAAGAAGAGAAATATAGGCATGACTATCCTTTTTGTTGGCGTTGCGATACTCCATTAATATATTATGCTAAAGAATCTTGGTTTATTGGAATGTCAAAGTTACGTAAGAATCTAGTAGCTAATAATAGGAATATTTTTTGGGAGCCAAGTCATATCAAAAACGGTAGGTTTGGTGAATTTATTAAAGAAGCTAGAGATTGGGCTTTGTCTAGAGAGAGATATTGGGGCACTCCTTTGCCTATTTGGGAATGTGAGAAATGTGGAGAAGTAAAATGTATCGGTAGCGCTAAAGAATTGGGTAAAAAAGTTAAAGAATTACATAGACCATACGTTGATGATATTAAATTAAAATGTAAATGTGGTGGAGACATGATTCGCGATAAGAGTGTTATTGATTGTTGGTTTGATTCTGGAGCAATGCCATTTGCTCAATGGGGATATCCTTACTTAAAAGATAGTAAAAAGAAATTTAAAGAATATTATCCAGCTGATTATATTTGTGAGGCAATTGATCAAACAAGAGGTTGGTTTTATAGTCTTTTAGCAATTGCTACATTGATGGAATATATTGGTGAAATTAAACAAGGACATTGTTTTAATAATGTAATTTGTTTAGGTCATGTTTTAGATAGCAATGGTAAAAAAATGTCAAAATCAAAAGGAAATGTCGTTGATCCTTGGGAGATATGTAATAAATTTGGAGCCGATTCTCTACGCTGGTATCTATATACTGTTAACCAGGCCGGAGAGCCAAAAAGATTTAATATCAAAGATATTATAGATAAAAATAGGAGAGTATTTGGAACCTTGTTTAATTCATTTGTCTTTTTTCAGACTTATAAAGATAAAAAATTTAAGCCTAAAAAGATAAAGTCTAAGAACATTTTAGATAAATGGATTATTTCTAAATTTAATTTATTAAATAACTCTGTAGTTAATAGTTTAGAAAAATATGACATTGTTTCAGCTGCTCGTTTGATTGAAAGTTTTATTGATGAACTTTCAAATTGGTATATTCGTCGTTCAAGAACAAGATTGCAAAAATCAAAAAATAAAGAAGAGAAAGAAGAAGCAAGTCAAACATTATATAGAATTTTATTTGATATTTCTAAATTAATTGCTCCATTTGCACCATTTATGGCTGAGGAGATTTATAGAAATTTAAGAACTAATAAAGATTTAGAATCGGTTCATCTTTGTGATTATCCAAAGCCAAATAAAAAATTAATTGATAAACAATTAGAATTAAGAATGGAAAAAGTGAGAGAAATTGTTGTTTTAGCTTTAGCTGAAAGAGCTAAAAAAGGAATTAAAACAAGGCAGCCATTAAAAAGTTTAACAATTAATAATAAAACGATAGTTGAGAGTAAGGAATTAACTGATTTAATAAAAGAAGAGGTCAATGTTAAAGAAGTGATTTTTGGTAAAAATGTTAAATTGGATATAAAAATTACCAATGAATTAAAAATAGAAGGAATGATTAGAGATCTAATTCGTTTTGTTCAAGGAATGCGAAAAGATGGAGGACTAAAACCAGGTCAAAAAATATGTTTACATTATTCAACTTCATCAAAATTAAATGAAATAATTTTAAAACATCAAACAGAAATTCAAGAAGAAGTTACTGCTAAAAAAATAGAATCTAAAATAAAAGAAAAAGAAGTTTTTTTAGCAGAAAAAGAAGTTGAATTAGATGGTCAGAAAATTTGGATAGGAATAAGAAAATAATGCTTTATAAAACTCAAGGAATTATTATTAAGAATTCAAACTTAGGAGAGGTTGATCGTTTAATAACTGTTTATACTAATGATTTTGGTAAACTGGTAATTAAAGGTAAGTCGGTTCGTAAAAATCAAGCAAAGCTCAAGGGTCATCTTGAACTTTTTTTATACTCTCATCTGATGATTGCCCCTGGTCGTGGATTCGATATTATTACCGGTGCTGAAACAATTAAAAATTTTTCTTATCTTCGTAAAAATTTAAATTGTTTATTTGTAGCTCATTATTTTTCTGAATTAATGGATAAAATAATTGTTGGTCCAGAAAAAGATGAAAATATTTGGCGATTATTATTAAATAGTTTTGAACAACTTGATCAAAAAGAAACAGACATTAAACTAATAGTTAGTAATTTTGAAAATAAGTTTTCACAATTTTTAGGTTATGGACAACAAAAAGATTTTGTTTCTTTTGCTGAATCAATTGTGAATAATAAGATAAATAGTTATCAAAATTTAATAAAAATGCTATAATTATATAAATGAAATTAGATGAATTAAAAAAGAAACTATATAAGCCTGAGGATCAATTTGGAAAGAGGATAGAAATTTTAGGTGATTTTCAATCTAAGAATAAAGACAGTGAAAAAGTTGCTCAAGAATGGAAAAAAACAGAAAAGAAAAAAATATCTCCTCAAATAAAGAAAAAAATATCAATTATTGGTATTTCTATTGCAGTTGTTTTTATGGTAATTGCTATTTTTTTTATTTGGCGTGGATTTACTTCTTTTGATAAAAATGGAATAGAGATAGAAATTAATGGACCAGAAAGAGTAGTTAGCGGAGAAGAAATTAAATATACAATAAAGTATAAAAATAATACTAGAATGACATTGGAGAATGTTAAATTAATTTTTCATTATCCAGAAGATTCGATTTTATCTAATCAAAAAGATATAGATGAAATAATTAATTTATCTAATATTGAAGCTGGACAAGAAAAAGAAGTAGAACTATTGGTTAGGGTTATGGGATTAAAAGGAGAAGAGAAAAAAGCATGGACAGAATTAAGCTATCAACCATTAAATTTTAGTTCTAGATATGTTAATGAAGCAGAATTTATTAGTGAAATAATTTCCGTTCCTTTGATCTTAGATTTTGATTTACCAGAAAAATTAGTATCTGGTCAATCTTTTAATTTTTCTTTAAAGTATTTAAATCAAGCAGAGGTTTCTTTTGATGATGTTCGAATCCGCTTTGAATATCCAAATGGTTTTGTTTTCGAATCAGCCAATGAGGATCCATTAGAAAATGATAATGTTTGGCATTTAGGGAAGTTAATGGCTGGAGAACAAGGTAAAATTTTTATTCAAGCTAATATTCAAGGTGAAGAAAATGATGTTAAATCATTTAAAGCAGAATTAGGTTTTTTAAAAAATGATGAATTTACTACTTACGCTGAAACAGTAGGCGCTCTTCAAATTTCATCGTCTCCTTTATCAGTTACCCAAACTATTAATGATAATGATAGCTATATCGCAAAAGCCGGTGATAAATTAAGTTATCAGATTAATTATAAAAACACTACCAATGTTGCGATTAAAGATGTTATTATTACTTCAAAATTAGAAGGAGATGTTTTGGATTTGACCAGTTTAGAATTAATAGGTGCTTCTTTTAATGGTGGAGATCGAATAATTACTTGGAATGCAGGTAATCTTTCAGCATTAGGCTATCTTGGTCCCTATCAAGAAGGGAAGGTAAATTTTACTGTTAATGTTAAGAGTTCTTTGCCGATTAAAACTTATAGTGATAAAAATTTTACAATTAACAATACAGTTAAAATTGATTCTTTAGAAATACCTTTTGGATTAGAGGATATTGAAATTGCAGGACAGAGTCAGACAGTAACTAAAGTATCTAGTCAAATAAATTTTCAAGCACAAGGACATTATTATGATGATTTAATTCCTAATAGTGGACCTATCCCACCAAAAATTGGAGAGACGACTACTTATACAATTAAATGGAGATTGGTGAATACAAGTAATGATTTAAAGAATGTTAAAGTAATAGCATTTTTGCCTCCTCATGTTACGTGGGTTAATAAGATTAATCCTGGTTATGCTGATTTGAAATATAATTCTCAAACCGGACAAGTAATTTGGACGATAGGTGATTTGCAGTCTGCTACAGGAATTCTTTTACCAGCGAAAGAGGTTGCTTTTCAAATATCCATTACTCCGAGTTTAGCTAATTTGGGTGATTTGGTTGAATTAATTGGTCAATCTAAGGTTTCTGGTCAAGACGATTTTGTTGGTTTAGAATTAATTAGTTTTGTTAAATCAATTGATACTGATTTGCCAGATGATTTAAAAATAGGTCAAAAACAAGGAAAGGTTGTTCAATAAATTTATGGTTACAATGGAAAAAATTGTATCTTTAGCTAAAAGAAGAGGATTTGTTTATCCTTCTTCGGATATTTATGGTGGTTTTGCGGCAATTTATGATTACGGACCTTATGGAGTTGAATTAGAAAATAATATTAAGCGTTTTTGGTGGCGAAATGTAGTTTTAAAAAGAGAAGACATAGTTGGCTTGGATTCAGCTATTTTTATGCATCCTAAGATTTGGGAAGCTAGTGGTCATGTGTCTGGTTTTTCTGACCCCTTAGTTGAATGCAAAAATTGTCATGCTCGTTTTAGAGTTGATCATTTATTGGCTGAAATTAATGTGGAGGCTGACGAGAAAATGTCTGAAGAGGAAATTAACAAGATTTTTTCTGAGAACAAAGAAAAGATAAAATGTCCTAATTGCGGTAAAAATAATTTTACTGATGCCAAGAAATTCAACCTTTTAGTTAAGTCTAATCTGGGTAATTTTACAGGAGATTGGGACAAGGAACCAGCTTATTTACGCGGAGAAACTTGCCAGGGAATTTATGTTAATTATAAGAATATTTTAGATTCAACAAGAGTCAAAATTCCTTTTGGCATTGCTCAAATTGGTAAAGCTTTTCGCAATGAAATAACAGCTCGTCAATTTCTTTTTAGAACACGAGAGTTTGATCAAATGGAAATGCAATATTTTGTTCATCCAGATAAAGAAATGGAAGAGTATGAAAAATTAAGAGAAGATCGTTGGCAATACTATTTAGACTTAGGGCTTAAAAAAGAACATTTAAAATGGGAAAAGCATAAAAATTTGGTTTTTTATGCTAAGGCGGCTTATGATATAGAATATAAGTTTCCTTTTGGTTTTGATGAATTAGAAGGTGTCCATGCTCGAGGTGATTATGATTTATCTCAACATACTAAATTTTCTGGAAAAGATTTATCATATTTTGATTCTAAAACAGGTGAGAAATATATGCCTCATATTATTGAATCATCAGTTGGAGTGGGTCGAACAGTTTTTGCTGTTTTAACTGAGGCCTATACTGAAGAAAAAGTAGGCAAAGAGATAAGAGTAGTTATGAAATTTCCTAAACGATTAGCTCCAATTCAGGTAGCAGTTTTTCCTCTTTTAAGAAATAAGTTAAAATTGGTTAAGAAAGCTAGAGAGATTTTTGATCAACTTAAAATATCCTATACCTGTGAGTTTGACGATCATGGTAATATTGGTAAGCGTTATCGTCGACAAGATGAAATCGGAACACCCTATTGTATTACAGTTGATTTTGATAGTTTAGATAATGATGATGTTACAATTCGTGATCGTGACACCATGAAACAAAAGAGAATTAAAATTAAAGAACTAGACCCTTATCTTAAAAAACAATATGGCAAATAATTATAAAAAAACAACTCTTAAAAATGGATTAAGAATTATTACTGTTCCGTCTAAAAATACAAAAACAGCAGCAGTTTTGGTATTAGTAAAAACAGGATCTAAATATGAAACTAAAGATATTAATGGAATATCTCATTTTTTAGAACATATGTTTTTTAAGGGGACTAAAAAATATCCTAGTACTTTAAAACTAATAGAACCATTAGATAAAATTGGTGGAATATATAATGCTTTTACTAGTGAAGAATATACTGGTTATTGGACTAAAGTTGATGCTGATCATTTAGATTTAGCATTAAGATGGGTTTCTGATATATATTTAAATTCTAAAATAGAGCAAGAAGAAATCAATAGAGAAAAAGGCACTATTCTTCAAGAACTTAATATGCTTTTAGACACGCCAATGCGTTATGTATATGATCTTTGGACAGATCTTCTTTATGGAGATCAGCCTGCTGGATGGGATGTTATTGGTACAGAAGAAGTAATTAAAAAAGCAAAAAAAGAACAATTTATTAAATATTTAAAAGAACATTATTCTTCTAAAAATACAATAATTGCTATAGCAGGAAATATTGATTATAAAAAAACTATTAATAAAGTTAAAAAATATTTTAAACCTATTAATAGTAATTTAGTTAAAGATAAATTGCCGGTTAAAGAGGAACAAAGCAAACCTGAATCTTTGATTTATTATAAAGATACAGATCAAACACATCTTCATTTGGGAGTACGGGCTTATAATACTTTTCATCCTGATAAGTATGCATTAGGTTTGTTAGCAGTAATATTGGGTGGCAATATGAGTTCTCGTTTATGGATATCCGTTAGAGAGAGACAAGGATTAGCATATTATGTTGGTTCTAGTATTGATACTGATACTGACACAGGATCTTTTGTTACTCGAGCAGGAGTTGATAATCAAAAAGTAGAAAAGGCGATTGTCACAATTCTTGATGAATATAAAAAAATATCTCAGAAAAAAATAACCCTAGCTGAACTTAAAAAAGCTAAAGATTACATTAAAGGAACTTCTTTGATTGGTATGGAATCATCAGATGAGAAAGCTTCTTTTTATGCTTCTCAAGAACTTTTAACTAATAAAATTTTGACTTTAGAGGAAAAATTCAGTAAAATAAATAAAGTGACAGTTGATGATATTCAGCGCGTGGCTAAAGACATTTTTAAACCAGAAAAATTAAATTTAGCATTAATCGGACCGTTTAAGGATAAAAAAAGATTTGAAAAAATATTAAAGATTTAATATGGATAATTCTCAAACATTTAATATCTCTACCTCTACTATTTTCCGAATTATTATTATTTTATTAGGTTTGGTATTTTTGTATTTTATTCGTGATATTCTTTTAATTATTTTTGTATCAGTTATTATCGCAGCCGCAATGAATGGTCCGGTGAGTTGGTTGCAGAATCATAAAATACATCGTATTTTAGGAGTTCTTTTTGTCTATTTAATCTTTTTACTATTAGCTATTTTAGTTATTACAATAATTTCTCCTGTACTGGCTGAACAGATTAAACAATTAGCTAATTATTTTCCAGAACTTATAGAAAAAGTAAATATTGGTTTCCAGGAATGGTGGGGACAATATAGAACAGATGTTAATTTACAGTCTTTTTTAGATAATTTTAGCAATAAGTTAAATCAGGCTACGTCTAGTATCTTTGGTACTGTTGTCGGTCTTTTTGGTGGCTTGTTTTCGTTCGGTATTGTTTTAGTTATTTCTTTCTATTTAGCTGTTCAAGAAAAAGGCGTGAAAAGATTTTTTATTTCGATGACACCGAGTGAACATCAGCATTATGTTTCCGATTTGATTAACAGAATTCAGATTAGAATAGGAGGATGGTTGAGAGGTCAATTGCTTTTGATGTTAATTATTGGTTCTTTAACTTTTATTGGTCTTTACTTTTTAGGAGTTAAATATGCCTTAACATTGGCTTTAATAGCTGGTATTTTAGAATTAATTCCATATATCGGACCATTTATAGCTCTTATCCCTGCAGTTATTTTAGCTTTTGTTCAATCGCCGATGCTCGCTTTATTAGTTATTGTGCTTTATGTCGTTATTCAGCAATTAGAAAATTATGTTATTGTTCCACAAGTAATGAAAAAGGCAGTAAATCTTAATCCAATTGTTATTATTGTCGTTATGTTAATTGGTGCTAAATTGGCTGGTGTTATGGGAATTATTCTATCTATTCCATTAACAGCTGCAGTAGCAGAGTTTCTTAAAGATTTTCAAAAATAAATTTAATTGAAAAACATAGTGAAAATTACCCTTGCCAAAAGGGTCTTTTTTTATATACAATATAAGCATGAACCTATATATTATTGCTACTCCGATTGGGAATCTTAGTGATTTATCTTTTAGATCTTTAGATATTTTAAAAGGTGTGGATTTAATTCTTTGTGAAGATACTAGAGTTACTAAAAAGCTTTTAAATCGTTATGAAATTTCTAAGCCAACTGCTAGCTATCATCAACATAGTAAATTAAATAAGAACAAATATATTTTAGAAGAATTAAAAAAAGGCAAGAATTTGGCCTTGGTTTCAGATGCTGGGACCCCAACCATTAGTGATCCAGGAGCTAAATTAATTGAATATTTAGTTAAAGAATTACCAGTCTTAAATATTATTCCGATACCTGGTCCATCGGCTTTAATTTCTGCTTTAAGTGTTTCTGGATTTTCAGCTGATAAATTTATTTTTCTTGGATTTCCGCCAGTAAAAAATAAAAGGAAAAAATTTTTTCAAGAAATTGCAGATTTAAAATATACCGCTGTTTTTTATGAATCTCCTCATCGGATTTTAAAAACATTGGGAGAGTTAGAAATAGTTTTAGATTCTGAAAGAAAGATTGTTGTTTGTCGTGAATTAACTAAAAAATTTGAAACAATTTATCGTGGGAATATCAAAGAAGTTATTGAACAAATTAATAACGATAAGATCAAAGGAGAATTTGTTATTGTTTTAGAAAGTAAATAATATGAAAAAGAAATTCTATATTACTACACCCATATATTATGTTAATGATAAGCCACATATTGGACATGCCTATACAACAATTGCAGCTGATGTTTTAGCGCGTTATCATCGTAAATTAGGAGATAATGTTTATTTTTTAACAGGCACAGATGAACATGGTGATAAAATCGCTGAATCTGCAAAAAAAGCCGGAAAATCTCCTCAAGAATTTACAGATGAAGTAGTAAAAGATTTTAAAAAAGCATGGGAGAAATTAGATATTAAATATGATGATTTTATTAGAACCACGGAAGAAAGACATGAAAAGGGAGTAATTAAATTTTTAACTAAACTAAAGCAAGGCGACAATATTTATCAAGATGATTATAAGGCGATGTATTGTGATGATTGTGAGGACTTTATTTTTAAAAAAGACCTAGTTGATGGTAAGTGTCCGTATCATAAAAAAGAACCCAAATTAGTTTCTGAAAAAAACTATTTTTTCAAATTAATTGATTTTTTACCTCAAGTTAAAAAATTAATTGAAAAAAATGAGATAATAATTGAACCAAAAGAACGTAGGAAAGAAGTTCTTTCTTTGTTAAAACAGGATTTAGGTAATCTTTCTATTTCTAGACAAAGAGTAAAATGGGGAATTGATTTGCCCTTTGATAAAAAACAAAAGATATATGTTTGGGTAGAAGCTCTTCAAAATTATATTACTGCAATTGGTTATGGAAATGATGAGAAGAAATTTAATAAATACTGGCCCGTTGACGTTCATTTAATTGCTAAGGATATTGTTAAATTCCATTGTATTTTTTGGCCAGCTCTTCTTTTAGCGGTTGGATTAAAACCACCTAAAAAAGTTTTTGTTCATGGATTTTTTACAGTAGATGGACAAAAAATGAGTAAAACATTAGGAAATGCTATTGATCCAATTTATTTGGTTGATAAATATGGCGTAGATGCAGTTAGATATTTTTTATTAAGAGAAATTTCATTTGGCAATGATGGAGATTTTAGTATTAAACGATTAGAAGAGAGATATAATTCTGATTTGGCTAATGGACTTGGTAATTTAGTTAGTAGAGTTTTGACGTTATCAGAAAAAGTTAAAGCCAAAAAGAATAAAGCAAACAAGGAATTTAATTTAAAAATTGAATCAGTTCAAAAGAAATACAAGGAAGCGATGGAAGAGATTAAACCTAATGAAGCATTAGAATCAATTTGGCAATTAATTAGTTTTTGTGACGAAAACATTGAGAAGAATAAGCCATGGGAATTAATTAAAAATAATCAAGATAAAGCCAAAGAAGTTTTAGGGCAATTATTAATAGCTCTTAAAGAAATTGCTGATTTATTAAGTCCGTTTATGCCAGGAACTTCAGAAAAAATTATTAAACAAATTAAGGAAAATAAAAAAACCGAGAGTTTATTCCCTCGATTGTAAATATGTCTAAACCAATTTTAATTGATACCCATACTCATATAAATTTTAATGCGTATAAAAAAGACGGAGATGAAGTAATCAAGCGGACATTAAAAGAAAATGTCTGGATTATTAATACTGGAGCACAGTATAGCACTAGTAAAAGAGCAATAAAATACGCTGAAAAATATAAAGAAGGCGTTTATGCTGTTGTTGGATTGCATCCTATGCATGCTTGTTATTGGAGTAAGGAAATAGAATCATTTGAAGAACTTGATATAGAAAAATATAGAAAACTATTAGAGAATTCAAAAGTAGTAGCCATAGGCGAAATCGGACTTGATTATATAAATGAAATTAGTGAAGAAAATAAAGAAAAGCAGAAAGCAGTTTTTATGATGCAATTAGACTTAGCTCGTCAAATGGATAAGCCTGTGGTTTTGCATTGTCGCAAGGCCTATGATGATATGCTTGGTCTTTTAGAGATGTTTAATTTTGGTTGTGCTGGATGTCATATGCCTTGTGCTCCTAATAAATTAAGAGGTGTCTCTCATTGTTTTGTGGGTAGATGGTCTCAAGCAGAAAAATTTTTAGAATTAGGTTTTCATCTTGGGTTTAATGGTATAATTACTTATTCTCGCGATTATGATAAAGTAATTAAGAACACTCCTCTGAATAGGATTCTTTTAGAAACAGATGCGCCATACTTAACGCCAGAGCCACATAGGGGAGAAAGGAATGAACCACTATATATTAAATATGTAGCTGAAAAAATTGCTGAAATTAAAGGAATTAAATTTAAAGAAGTTGCTGAACAAACAACAAAAAATGCTAGAGAGTTATTTAATATATAAATAAATTTAACTTATTATGTCAAAATATAATTTTAGTAAAATAGAACCTAAGTGGCAAAAAGAGTGGGAAAAGCAAGACCTGTATAAAGCAGTTGATTTTGATAAGAGACCAAAGAAGTATATTATGGTTGAATTTCCTTATCCTTCAGGAGACGGATTACATGTTGGACATGTTCGTAGTTATAGTGCATTAGATGCTTTATCTCGTAAAAAAAGAATGCAGGGATTTAATGTTCTTTACCCAATGGGTTGGGATGCTTTTGGATTACCTACTGAAAATTATGCTATTAAAACAGGCCTTCATCCATCTAAGGTAACGAAAAATAATATTAAAATTTTTAAAAAACAGATGAAGTCGATTGGTCTTTCTTTTGATTGGTCGCGTGAGATTAATACAACTGATTCTGAATATTATAAATGGAGTCAATGGATTTTCATTCAACTTTTTAAAAAAGGATTAGCTTATCAATCGGAAATGCCAATTAATTGGTGTCCAAAATGTAAAATTGGATTAGCTAATGAAGAAGTAATTAATGGTAAATGTGAACGATGTGGAGCTCAAACCGAGAAAAAAAATCTTAAACAATGGATGTTAAAAATTACTGAATACGCAGATAGATTAATTGATGATTTAGAAAAAGTTGATTATGTAGAAAAAATTAAAACACAACAGATTAATTGGATTGGACGCAGTCATGGAACAGAAATTGATTTTAAAATTGTTGATTCTGATGAAATTATTAAGGTCTTTACTACTCGTGCAGATACTTCTTTTGGAATCACTGCTATGATTATTGCCCCAGAACATTCTTTATTAAAAAAAATAACAACTAAAGAAAATCAAGACAAAATTAATTCTTATGTAGATTCTTCTAAGAAAAAAAGTGAATTTGAAAGAACTCAATTAGAGAAAGAAAAAACAGGAGTATTCACTGGTTCTTATTGTGTTAATCCAGTTAATAATGAAAAGATTCCGATTTGGGTTTCAGATTATGTCATTGCTACCTATGGTGGCGGGGCTGTTATGATTGTTCCGGCACATGATAAAAGAGATTATGCTTTTGCTAAAAAATATGATGTAGGCATTAGAGAGGTAGTATCTGGAGGAGATATTTCTAAAGAACCATATACTGAATATGGAAAATTAATTAATTCTGAAGAATTTAATGGATTATCATCTAAGGAGGCAATCGAAAAAATTACGGATTGGCTTATTAAAAATAAAGTTGGACAGAGAACAATCAATTATAAGCTGCGTGATTGGGTATTTTCTCGTCAACATTATTGGGGTGAACCAATTCCTATTGTTCATTGTGAGAAATGTGGAATTGTTACTGTACCAGAAAAAGACTTACCAGTTGAATTACCTCATGTAGAAAAGTATGAGCCAACTGATACTGGAGAATCTCCTTTGGCGGATATTCAAGAATGGGTTAATACAAAATGTCCTAAATGTGGAGGTTCAGCTAAGAGAGAAACAGATACAATGCCTAACTGGGCTGGTTCATCTTGGTATTTTTTAAGATATATTGATCCTAATAATAATGAAAAATTTGCTGATTTTGATAAGTTAAAATATTGGTTACCTGTTGATTTATATAATGGAGGAATGGAACATACTACTCTCCATCTTCTTTATTCTCGTTTTTGGCATAAGGTTTTATACGATTTGAAATTAGTTCCTACAGAAGAACCATATCAACGACGTTATTCTCATGGCATGGTTTTGGCTGAAGACGGGAGAAAAATGAGTAAAAGTTTTAATAATGTAGTTAATCCAGATGATACCATAACTGAATATGGAGCTGATACTTTGAGGATTTATGAAATGTTTATGGGGCCTTTTGATCAAACGATTTCTTGGAGCATTAAAGGAGTTCAGGGTTGTTTTCGTTTTTTAAATAAAGTTTGGCAGATATTTAATAGCAAGGGAAAGATAGGAAAAGTTAGTGATAAAAAATTAATTACTAAATTACATCAATTAATTAAGAAGGTAAACGATGATTTAGATAATATGAAATTTAATACTGCTGTTGCAGTAATGATGGAATTTGTTAATGCATGGTCAGAAGATGGAAAAATTTTATCTAAAAAAGACGCTCAAGCTTTTCTATATCTATTGTCTCCTTTCGCTCCTCATATTGTTGAAGAACTTTGGAATAAATTAGGGAACAAAGAAAGTATTTTCAAAGAAGAATGGCCAGAGTATGATAAAAAATTGATTCAAGAAGAAACAGTACAATTAATAGTTCAAATAAATGGCAAGGTAAGAGATAAAATAGAAATTAAAATTGGTCTTTCTGAAAAAGAAGTTCAAGAATTGATTTTATCTCAAGAAGGAATTCAGAAATGGTTAGATGGTAAAAAAATTAAAAAATTTATTTATATCCCTAATAGATTGGTTAATTTAGTAATATAATGGAAATTATTAAGTTTAATTTAAAGGGGGATTGGAGCGATTTAGATAGTCGGATAATTGAGCAAGCAGTTAGAACTATTAAAAGAGGAGGAAGTATTGTTTTCCCAACTGACACAGTTTATGGGTTAGGAGTTAACGCTTTAAAGCCGTACAGCATTGAACGGCTTTTTAAGATTAAAAAAAGACCAGAAGGTAAACCAGTCCCTATTATAGTTAAAAACATTGAAATGGCTAAGCAATTAGCTTATGTAGATAGAAAAATTGAAAAAGTATTAACTGAAGTTTGGCCTGGACAAGTAACAGTAGTTTTAGAAAAAAGATCAATTGTTCCAGATGTTTTAACTGCTGGACTAAAAACAGTTGGGTTAAGAATTCCTAATAATTATTTTACTCAATATTTAATGGAAAATTTAGACGAGCCGATTACAGCTACTTCAGCTAATTTTTCTAATCAACCATCTTTAAGTTCTGCAATGGAAATAATTAAAATTTTTGATAAAGCATATCCTGTTCCAGATTTAATTTTGGATGCAGGTGAATTACCTCCAAGTCCACCATCAACTGTTCTAGATCTAACTAGTTCTCAACCGAGAATTACTAGAATGGGACCAATTAGCAAAAAGGACTTAATGGAAGTGATTAAATAAGAAAACTGGCTAATAGCCAGTTTTTTTATGGAGCTATTCTTAAATTGGTTCAAATATAATTTTTAGTGAACTTAGCTCGCCAATAAAATTTTATTATATTTTACCCTTGAAAGGAAATTAAGAAAAAGAAAAATGACCGTCTGAATTGAGCAAACGGTCATTTTCAATATTTGGTTGATCAGCCAATTACTGATATGTCTACCTGTGGACGCATAGAAGCGCAAACTTCTAATGCATGGTGAACGGGACTTTTTACAAATGCGTTTACAAGAGAATGGTCGATAGGGCTATCACTTGTCAATACCGGGAAAACTTGCTGCATGGTGAGGTGATCCCATCTGGGTCCCCATTTTCTTGTTCCGATTCTTGCAGTAGTGGAGCAGTTATCCACCATGTATGCAACACCTTTATGGTGCATATATGGATTGAGCGAGTCCACCGCTTCAATAACGGATTCATTGCAGATTTCACTCATGCAATGACCTCTTTCGATGAGTATATCAATCTGAGCCATCATTACAGCACAGTAGAGGCCGGCGGCAACGGGATTGATGGGTATGTCCTTTCCTTTGTTTCCAGTTCTTGAATTCCTAACGCTTTCTCCCATCATCCACATTCGAGTTCCGTCGATTCTCCCCATCGGAGAATGTTTGAGTCTTTCGCCGGCCATAACAACGCTTCTTATCTCATTGCCGGAAGAAACCTCTTCATAAATTTCTTCAAGCAAGTTGTAGAATGGATGATAAGCCGCGCAGTATGTATGCTCAAATATTTTTTTATTGATCTGGGACTGACTGATAATTTTATAGACGCCCATGATGCCTTTTTTTGATATCATGTGGCTGATGGGGCCAGTAATGTTTTCTACTGACCTTTGAAAGGCCTCATAAGCTGACATCCCGAATTCTTCATAATGCCGAAATAAGGATTCGACAATCCCGTGGACGGCGCCAAGTAGAACAGCTCTTTCGCCGAAAAGATCACTCTTGTATTCGTCGCGAAGAGTAGTCTGAAAAATGAAAGGTGCGCCTATGGCAATTGCCCAACCCAGAGCTACATCCGTTGCCATTCCGTCGTGCTTATCCTGCTCAACAGCGAAACTGCAGTTTATACCAGCACCATTGAGTGTTTTCCCTTGTTCATAGAGACGGCGAACTGATGGTCCCATACCCTTAGGGCAGACTCCAATTACACTGATGTTGTCAGGAAAATGAGCTCCTATGGTGTCCATAAATCCCAAGAGAAATCCATGGGAAAGACCAAGGATTGCGTGGGGCTTTAGTTCATTGAATATTCTACTGTAATGCTGGACCTGGGCAGCGTCTGAAATCAGAAGTATTACCAGATCCGAGGCAGAAATAACCTCAAACATTTCTCCAAGGGTTTCAGACTTTTTGGTAAAGCCTGCTTCTTCGGCTTTCGGTATTGATTTACTGCCTTTCCGTAACCCCACGACTACCTTGATAGGTAGATCTTTCAGTGAGTCACGAAGATTCTGTGCTTGGGCAGGGCCTTGTGAACCCCAACCAATTACACCAATCTGATGGATTCCAGCGAACGCTTCCTTAAGCAAGGGGAACTTATCGCGGCCACCCCGGACGATCATTTCTGTCATATCACCCATTTCGCTCATCTCAACTCTTTCGACTTCGAATACATCTGAAGAAAATTCTCTCATTGCTATACTACCTCCTTTTGGTTTTTTTCTTCTATTCTGTTGTAAATGATCTTAATGCATATCTCCTTTTTTCATTAAAAATAAAAAAAGGGTTTTTGCCCCCCGTTTATATAAATATTAATACACTTTTTAGAAAAAAAAATCAAGCCCAAAATGTAAAAAACCATATAATTTTTGGTGGGGATGGAGGGAGTCGAACCCTCACGGACTTGCGTCCAGTAGTGTTTGAGACTACCCTGTCTACCAGTTCCAGCACATCCCCTTTGTTCTCATTCTCTCTTAAAATCTATTTATTGTCAATTAAGATGGATTAGAGTATAATAATTTATATGGCAAGAATAATTAGCGTTGTTAATCAAAAAGGGGGTGTTGGGAAAAGTACTACCTCTGTGAATTTGCTTAGTTATTTAGCGGCTTTAGGCAAGTATGTCCTTTTGGTTGATATTGATCCACAGGCTAATGCTACTTCAGGCGTTGGAATTGATTTTCGAACGGTGCCTTTGAATCTATATCATTCTTTGGTTGGTGGTTTGCTCCCAGAGGAAGTAATTCGTCAGACGGGTATTTTTGGTTATGAAGTGATGCCTTCGGCACCTGATTTGGCTGGAGCAACTATTGAATTGGTGGGTGAATCAAATCGGGAGTTTAAGCTCTATGAACTACTTAGAAAAATTAGAACTAATTATGACTATATCTTAATTGATTGTCCACCTAGCCTGGGTCTTTTAACGATTAATGGATTAGTAGCTGCTGACGAGGTGATTATCCCCGTTCAATGCGAATATTATGCATTAGAAGGACTTGGTCAGCTTTTGAAAACAATTGAATTAGTTCAAGAGAACTTAGATAGTCCTATAAAAGTTAAGGGGGCTTTATTGACTATGTATGATAAAAGGAATCGACTTTCTCGACAAGTCCGCAAGGAAATAGAAAGAAATTTTGATGGTTATGTTTTTGAATCTGTGATCCCTCGCTGTGTAAAATTAGCTGAAGCGCCTAGCTTCGGGCAAACAATTATACAATACAATCCTCATTCTAAAGGAGCTAAATCTTATCGACAATTAGCAGAGGAAATAATATCTTTAGATAAATAAGAAATAATACTATGACAAAATCATCACTAGGGAAAGGGCTTCAATCTCTTATTCCTAAAAAAGAATCTAAAATGACTAGTTTAATTAAAAGAGAAGGAAAGTCTTCTGATTGGTTAAAACTAAAAAAAGAAAGTATTTTTAATATTGAGATTGATAAAATTAAACCTAATTCTAGTCAACCTCGTAATAGTTTATCAGAAGAAGGATTAAAAGAATTAGCTGAATCAATCAAGCAACATGGTGTATTGCAGCCATTAATTGTTACAAAAAATGAGAAAACAACAGAAAGAGGGAGACAAGTAGAATACGAATTAATAGCTGGAGAAAGAAGATGGAGAGCTTCTCAAATAGCTGGGTTGCCTAGTGTTCCAGTAATTATTAAAGACACTGCTGCACAAGAAAAATTAGAAATTGCTTTAGTAGAAAACATTCAAAGAGAGGATCTTAATGCTATTGATTCTGCTTTAGCTTATAAGCAACTTCAAGATGTTTTTAATTTAAGACATAAAGACATTGCTAAAAAAGTAGGCAAAAGCAGAACAGCTGTGACTAATTCTATTCGTCTTTTATCTTTACCAGCAGAAGTTCAGAAAGCAATTGTTCTTGGTAAGATAAGCGAAGGTCATGGGCGGGCTATTTTAATGGCTAAACCTGAAGCTCAAAAATCCTTATTTCAATCAATAATAAAGAACAATTTAAGCGTTAGGCAAGTAGAAGAGAAAGCCAGAAAATTGGCTTCAGAGAACAAGCCATATTCTAAGGGACCTAAAAATCCTTTATTTAAGAAAATAGAAAAAGACCTTGAAAAGGTCTTGGGTCGTCGAGTCAGTATTCTTAAAAGAGGAGATATTAATTATATTAATATTCAATTTATTGATCAAAAGGAATTAAACAGATTAGCTGAATATTTATTGAAAATTTAATTCCACTCAGCAAGATTAATTTTTTCTATACCAGAATTTAATTCTATTTTTAGCTTGACTAGTTTTTACAAAATTAAGCCAATCTCTGCTTGGTTTTTTATTTTTTTGAGTAATAATTTCAATCATTTGTCCATTCCGTAATATTTCACGGAGAGAGCTAAGCTTCCCGTCAATTTTAGCTCCTACGCACTGGTCTCCAATATCGCTATGAATTTGATATGCAAAATCTACCGGAGTTGATCCTTCTGGTAAATTAACAATGCTCCCTTTTGGAGTAAATACAAAAATTCTATCTTTTAAAAAATTAATTTTTAAAGAGTCAATAAAATCTTGAGGTGAAGCAAATTGTTCTTTTTGCCATTCTTGTAATTGCTTGACCCATGCTAACTCTTTTATCTGTTGACGTGTTTCTTTATCTGCTTTTTTTCCAAATATAGTATTTTTTATATAATTTTTTAATCCTTGATTTTCATTATAATACCAATGAGCGGCAATGCCGCGTTCAGCTTCTTCGTGCATTTTTGGCGTTCGAATTTGAAATTCGGTAATTTTACCATCTTGGCAAAAAACAGTTGTGTGAAGAGATTGATATCCATTAGTTTTAGGAAGTGCAATATAGTCTTTAATTCTTCCAATTAAAGGTTTCCAGTTTTTATGAATTATTCCTAATGCGGCATAACAATTTTCAATATCAGGAACAATAATTCTTAAAGCAACTAAATCATAGATTTTATGCCAATCCATATCATTACGCAAAAGTTTTTTGTATAAGCTATAGTGATGTTTCGTTCTCGAATGAATTTCAATTACTCTGACTCCTTTTTTGGTTAAACTTTTTTTAATTGATGGTGTAATTTTTTGAAGATATTTTTGATTATCAATATATTTATTTTTAACTTGACTTATGACTTCTTGGTATTCTTTTGGATAAACATAAGGGAAAGATAAATCTTCTAATTGTCCTTTTAGTTCACCAATACCTAGTCGATGAGCTAATGGAGCATAAATTTCTAGAGTTTCTAGGGCTTGTCTTTTTTGTTTTTCTTCTGGCAGGGCGTATAAGGTTTTCATATTGTGAAGACGATCAGCTAATTTAATCATTATGACTCGGATGTCTTTGGCCATTGCTAAGATAATTTTTCGTAGATTTTCTACTTGGTCTTCAGGTTCTTTGTCTTTTTTTTCATATTTTATTTTATTTATATATGTAATTCCTTCAACCAAGAAAGCTATCTCTTCGCCAAATTCTTTTTTTATTTTTGATAATTTAATGGGAGAATATTCTAAAACATCGTGTAAAAGACCAGCGGCAATTGAAGCAGCGTCTAATTTTAATTTAGCTAAAGAATACGCTGTTTGGATTACATGTTCTAATCGAGTATCGCCATTAAGGCGTTTTTGTCCATCATGAGCTTCTTTAGCAAAATAATATGCTTTTTTGATTATTTCAGTATTAGCTAGAGGATGAGTTTGAAGAAATTTACTGATTATTTTTTCAATAGTAATCATACTTTATATTATATATTAAAATTAATTACTTGACAATATCTAGTTTATCGGGTTAACTAGAGTAGTTAATATTGTATCTTTAAAAAAGAATAGAAGGAGGTGAATTTTGTATGGTCTGTATAAAAGTAGTAGAATTACTGGGAATGCCTCGTGGCGGGAAAAGCACTTACATGAGAAATGTCTTGAGAGAGCTATCAGAACTTGGTGTTTTGGTTAAGTTTATCCCTGACAAGATTTGGGATGCTGTTGGGGAGGATGCAATTGAGGAAAACGAATGGGTTTTGGCTGAAATTAGAAGATTGCTTATTGAAGCCAAAAGGACGGAATTGGATTTGATTGTGATTGAAAGGGGTGCTTATGCCTGTTTGGCATCAATCATTGCTCATTCAAAAAATAATGTAAAAGGAAAAAGCAAAAAACAGAGAGAAAGAATTGAAAGGGTTTGCAGATTATCTCTTGATCTTTCTAAGCACGAAGATTTTTCTATTTATATTGATATTTCTGTGGAAGAATCTCTTAAAAGAGATCGAGAAGCAGGAGCAGTCAATGAAGGAAAAATTATAAATAAAAAATTTCTTCCAATTTTGAAAGAGGCATATCAAGACGTATGTAAGCAAATGCCTATTCACAGAACCAAATTAATTAACGGGGAGGATAATATTCAGAAGAATCAAGCAAAGTTATTAAAAATATTGCTTGATTTAGTTCCAAAAAAATAAAAGTCGTTTCTATTAAGAGACGGCTTTTACTTTTTGTAATCACATTCTTTATTGCTGCATTTAATTTTTTTATTTTTCATTTCTACTAACAGAGATTTACATTTAGGGCATTTTTCATTAAGAGGTTTGTCCCAAAGAGCATATTCACATTTAGGATATTTAGAACAAGAATAGAATATTTTTCCTTTTTTAGTTTTTCTTTCGATGATAACACCTTCTTTACATTTCGGGCATTTAACTCCAGTAGGACTGACAATTGATTCTGTGTGTTTACAATCAGGAAATCCAGTACAAGCATAAAATTTACCGAATCGTCCTAATTTAATTATCATGTCTTTACCACATTCAGAACATTTTTTATCAGTTTTTTCTTCTAATTTTTTTTTCTCAACTTCTTCATATTTTTTATCAAGATTTTCTTTAAATGGTTTATAAAATTCCTTAAGCACTGTTAGCCAATCTTGCTTTCCATCAGCAATTCGATCTAAATCTTCTTCCATATATGAAGTAAATTTAATATCAACAATTTTAGAAAAATTTTCTTTAAGTAAATCAATAACAATAAATCCAATTTCAGTAGGAGCAAATCTTTTTTGTTCGTTTTTTTCTACATATCCTCTATCTTGAATAGTTCCTATAATAGGAGCATAAGTTGAAGGACGACCGATTCCGTATTCTTCTAAAAATTTAACCAAAGAGGCCTCAGTATAGCGAGCAGGTGGTTGAGTAAAGTGTTGTTCAGAAAGAAGTTTAATTAGTTCAAGTATTTCTTCTTTATTTAAAGAAGGTAAAATATTCTCTTTTAGTTTATTTGGATAAATCTTAAGCCAGCCATCAAATTTGATGGTTGAGCCAGTAGTTTTAAATATATAATTTTTTGCTTGAATATCAATTCTAGTAGCATCTAGGATTGCTGGATTCATTTGACATGCAATAAAACGTTGCCAAATTAAATTGTACAATTTATATTGTTTTGTATCTAAGTTTTTTATTTCATCTGGCTTACGGTTTTCTTGTGTTGGTCTAATAGCTTCGTGCGCTTCTTGGGCTCCCTTGCTTTTATTTTTATAAAAATTAGAACTATTCGGGCAATAAGATATTCCAAATTCATCTTTAATAAATTTTTGAGTTTTATTTAATATTTCAGCAGATAGATTTAAAGAATCTGTTCTGTGATAAGTGATAAGACCGGTTTCGTAAAGTTGTTGGGCAATTCTCATAGTTTGTTTTGCTGAAAATCCTAATTTATGAGACGCTTCTTGTTGAAGTGTACTTGTCGTAAAAGGCGGTTGTGGATATTTTTTAATTTCTTTTTTTTGAATATCAATAATTTTATATTCTGCTTTTTCTAAATCTTTTAATATTTCGTTTGCTTCTTTTTCATTTTTTATTTCAAATTTAGAAATTGTTTTTTTATCCTTCTTAATTAATTGAGCATAAAATATTTCTTTGCTATCTCTTTTTTGAAGACTAGCTTCAATGCCCCAATATTCTTCTGGTTTAAAATTTTTAATTTCTCTTTCTTTATCAACAATCAAGCGAACAGCAACTGATTGCACTCTTCCAGCTGATAATCCTTTTACTATTTTTTTCCAAAGGAAAGGAGACAATTTATATCCAACTAAACGATCTAAAATACGTCGCGCTTGTTGCGCATTAACTAAATTAATATCGATTTTACGAGGATTCTCTAACGCTTTTTCAATCGCGCTTTTTGTTATTTCATGAAAAGCAATTCGTTGATAATCTTTCGTTTTATTTTCTGGTAAAATTTGTAAAAGATGCCATGCAATAGCTTCTCCTTCGCGGTCTTCATCTGTAGCTAAAATAACTAGATCAGATTTTTTCATCGCATCTTTTAATTCTTTAGCTACTTTTTTTGCTTTAGTAGGGATAACGTATTTAGGTTTAAAATTATTTTCTAAATCAATCCCAAGCGCATTTTTAGGTAGGTCACGAATATGTCCATAGGAAGAAAGCACCTTATAATTTCGGCCTAAATATTTTCCTATTGTTTTTGCTTTGGCTGGACTTTCTACTATAACTAATTTCATATGTTGTAATAGTTTAATTCTATTTATATATTTGTCAATGTGGATAAATTAAGTTCTTCAATAATATCATCAGCTTTACTAACTAATTTGGCCCCCATTTTAATTAACTTATTAGTTCCTGAAGAATTAACGGAAAGAATGTTGCCAGGTATAGCAAAGACATCTCTATTTTGTTCTAATGCATTACGAGCCGTGATTAAGGACCCGCTTTTTTCTGGGGATTCAATTACTAAAACTCCTAAACTAAGTCCAGAAATAATTCTATTTCTTTGCGGAAAATTTTGTGCATTTGGTTTAGTTTCGATAGGAAATTCACTAATTAAGGCGCCTCTCTCTGTAATTCTTTCAGCTAATTGTTTATTGATTACAGGATAAATGCTTTTTTTATCTATACCAGTTCCTAGTACGGCTATGGTTCGTCCGTTTGTATTAAGAGTTGCTTGGTGTGCTAGGGCATCAATTCCTTTGGCAAGTCCACTTATTATAGTCAATCCGGATTTAGCTAAATCAGTTGTAATTAAAGGAGTGATTTGATTGCCATAAGAAGAAGGGTTTCTCGTTCCTACTACTCCGATGCTAAATTCATCGTTTGGCTCAATGTTCCCTTTGATGTATAGAAGTGCTGGTGGTGCGTAAATTTCTTTTAGTAATTTAGGATAATTTTTATCTTGAATAGTAATTAAATCAATATTTTCTTTCGATAACTTTTCCATCTCCCAATCAGGATTAATCTTAGGTCTTTTAATTCGTATTTGTTCAATAATAGATTTATTTAATCCAATTTGATTATATTCATTAATATTAGTTGACCATGCAATGTCTAATGATTTAAAATGAGTTAGGATGGTTTTAAAAGCAATTGGACCAATTCCTCCAATTAAATTGAAAGCATTGAAATATTTAGCTTGGAGGTTGACAAAATCTGTCATTTTGGTATAATATTAATAATAAATTAAAGTTCTTTTTACAAATCTAATTTTTCTATCAATTTTCTTTATTTTAAAAACTTTTAAGTATTTAAAAAAAGGGGGGTTAGAAAATGACAAGGAAGATATTTAGATATTTCTTATGGATTTGCGGTGTTATGGGATTTTTCTTTCTGATGGGAGGAGTCGGAGGAATGGAAATAGAGTCTATTTCTCTTTCAAAAGGAACGGGAATATCTGTCTTCGGACTGATTCTCCTGGCAGCTGTAGTTTTTTGGGGAATTCCTCATTATGATGATATGCCTCCTAAAGAAAAGATTTAATTCGCTCTTTAAGGTAGAAATTTAATTACAAGGTCGTTGCTAACAATGCAGCGGCCTTTTCAATTGTTTCTTGAATTGTTATTTCTTCTTCTGGAGTAAATTTTTGTAAAACAAATTTTTCTGTATTTATAGGTTCTTCTTGGTTTGTTGGTTTTATCCCTATTCTCATTCTAATAAAATCTTTAGTGCCAATAGCATCAATAATTGATTGAACTCCTTTGTGTCCAGCTGAACTACGATTCTCTTGTATTTTAATTTCTCCTAAATTAAGATCAATATCATCATGAATAATGATAATATCTTTTATTGAAATTTTGTAATAATCAATAATTGATTTTATGGAACTTCCTGAATTATTCATAAATGTTTGTGGCTTAACAATAATAATTTTTTGATCTCTAAATATTTTTTTTGAAATTTCAGCATTAAAAATAGATTTAAAATTAAAATCAGCAGTAATTTTATCTACTACCATAAACCCAATATTATGCCTTGTTCCTTGATATTTAATTCCTGGATTTCCTAGTCCTATAATAAGTCTCATAATTTTTCTTTGATATATTCTTTAATCTTATCATAATTTCCTTGTCCAGCGACAGGGTAAATTACTGAAGCCATTTGCTCTCCGAATAAAACTTGCCCACCAATGAGAAGCTTTGTTTCTTTTTTGTCGATCACTAATTGGCTAATTTGATTATATTTTATACTTCTGGCTATTTCCCAGAATTTTTTTAATTCTATAATTCCCAAGTCAGTTTCAATATTATTCTTAAGAGAATTAAACATTTTTAAATATGTAGGGAAATCCCAAAGTAAATTAAGTTCTAAAACTTTTTGTTTAAGAAGAGTAATAACTTGTTGTTGTCGAGCCATTCTATCAAAGTCGCCATTAGGAGATGTATAGCGTGTCCTGATATATCTAAGAGCTTCTGGTCCATCTAAATAACGCCAACCAGCAGATAGATTAAATGTTTGGTAGGTATAATTAGGACCGGGGAAAAATGGATCATCTATATCTTTGGGCACATAGACATTAAGTCCATCAACTAATTCAATAATTTCTTGGGCGACTACTAAATCAACTAAAACATGATAATCAATTTTCAATCCAGTTATTTCTTCTATCTTTTCTTTAAGTCCATTAATTCCTGCTATACTATAAAGAGAATTTATTTTTGTCAATTTATTGGTATTAGGAATCTTAACTAATAGGTCTCGTGGCAGAGAAATTAAAGTTGCTTTTTCTTTTGCAGGGGTTAAATGAGCTAAAATAATTGTATCAGTTAAATTTCCTCCAGAATAGCCATTGCCTGGCCTTCCTAATAATAAAATATTAACAGGGTTATTATTCTCTAGACTAAAAGGTAAAATTGATTTTAATACATTGTCTTTTTTTTCTTGTGGATCTTCTTCTGTTTGTATTTTAGAAATATTACGCGATGTAGAAATATTAGATGATATTTGATAAATAATAATAGAACCGAATAAGACGATTAAAATAAAAGCGGACAAACAAGCTAATTTTAAATTTCTTTCTTTTTTATTCATCTATTTTAGTATAACAGATTTGATTTTTTTTGTGAAAAAAGTTAGAATGAATCAACCATGAAGAAAGCTTTAATTTTTATTTGGGAGATTACTAAGATAGTAGTTATTTCTTTAGCAATTATTATCCCGATTCGTTATTACCTCGTTCAACCATTTTTTGTACGTGGTGCTTCTATGAATCCAAGCTTTGATAGTGGCCAGTATTTGGTTGTTAATGAAATTAGTTATAGGTTTGAAAAACCAGACAGAGGAGAGGTAATTGTTTTTAAATATCCAGTTGATCCTTCTCAATACTATATTAAAAGAATAATTGGATTACCAGGAGAAGTGATTGAAATCAAAGATGGTTATGTAACCATTTATAATCAAGAATTTCCTGAAGGCAATGTTTTAGATGAATCTATTTATTTGCCCAAAGAAAGAATTACCATCGGCCAAACTTATCTTAAGTTGAATGAAGATGAATATTTTGTTTTAGGAGACAATCGTCAAGCAAGTTCTGACTCTCGTCAATGGGGAAGTTTGCCAGAAGACAACATCATTGGTCGTGTTTGGTTTCGTGCGTGGCCTTTTAATACAGCTAAATATTTTAATTATGACTAAAAAATCTAAAAATAAGTTTCAAGCTCCAAGAGGAATGAGAGATATTCTTCCAGAAGATAGAATATATTGGGATAAAGTTGAACAGACGATAAAGAATTTATCTAGGTCTTATGGTTTTGAATTTTTAGAAACCCCAATTTTAGAAGATACGGAATTATTTGTTAAGGGGACTGGTCAGAATACTGATATCGTTGAAAAGGAAATGTTTAGTTTAAGAACCAAGGGAGGAGATAAATTAACATTGCGTCCTGAATTTACTCCATCAATTATTAGAGCTTATTTAGAAAATGGTTTTTCTGCTTTGTCGCATCCAGTAAAACTTTATAGCATTGGTCCTATTTTTCGTTATGAAAGACCTCAAAAAGGAAGATATCGTCAATCATATCAAGCTAATTTTGAAACTATTGGTGAAGAAGACCCTATCCTTGATGCTCAATTAATTCAATTATTCTTTTCTATTAGTAAGAGTTTAGGTATTAAAAATTTAATTACCCAAATTAATAGCATAGGATGTTCTTCTTGTAGACCTATCTATAGAAAAAAATTAATTAATTTTTATCGTAGTAGGAAGAAAGATCTTTGTTCTGATTGCAAAAAACGTTATCAACAAAATCCCTTAAGAGTATTAGATTGCAAGAATAGCAAATGTATAGAAATATCTGAAGGAGCTCCTCAAATAATAGATCATTTATGCAATGATTGCCATAATCATTTTAAAAGTGTTCTAGAATATTTAGATGAAATAGAAATTCCATATATTTTAAATTCGCGATTAGTAAGAGGATTGGACTATTATACTAAAACAGTTTTTGAAATTTGGCCTGAAGATGAGAGTGGCAGACAAATTGCATTGGCTGGTGGTGGGCGTTATGATGGTTTAGTTAAGCTTCTAGGAGGGAAAGATGTGCAAGGCACTGGTTTTGCAATTGGATTAGATAGGATTATTAATCTAATGAAAGAAAGAGAAATTAAAATTCCTTCGAAGGCTCGTTCTTTAATATTTTTAATTCAATTAGGAGAGATAGGAAAAAAGAAATCATTAAAATTATTTGAAGATTTACGTCAAGCAGGATTAGATGTAGATAATTCTTTTAGTCGCAATACTATGAGAGCTCAATTAAAAAAAGCCGATAAACAAGGAGCACGATTTACTTTAATTCTAGGACAAAAAGAAGTTCTTGATGGGACAATAATTATTCGAGACATGAATTCAAGCAGTCAAGAAACAGTTCCTTTAAATAAAGTAGTTGAAAAGTTAAAAAAGAAGATTAAGGAAAAATAGTTATGGAATGTATTTTTTGTAAAATTATTAATCATCAACAAGATGCTGATATCATCTATGAAGATGAAAAATTTATTGCATTTAGAGATATTAACCCTAAAGCATTAATTCATTTTTTAATAGTACCTAAAAAACATATTGAAACAATTAATGACTTAAAAGAAGAAGACAGAGAATTAATTAGTGGAATTATTTTTTTAGCTAAAAAATTAGCTATTGAACAAGGGATTGCAGAAAAGGGATATCGTTTAACTTTTAATGTTGGTAGAGGAGGTGGTCAAGTTGTCGATCATGTTCATTTGCATTTAATGAGCGGAGAATTAAAAAATGACTAAAAAGTTTTTTCAAGCACTAGCTCTAATGATAGGGCATATTATTGGCGTAGGTATTTTTAGTTTACCTTTTATTGCTGCTAAAGTAGGCATTGTTATGATGCTTTTTTATTTTGCTATTTTATGTACGGTGGTTATTCTATTTGAATTATTATATGGAGAAGTTATTTTAAGAACTAAGGGAAAATATCGATTACCTGGTTATGCTGGAAAATATTTAGGTTCTTGGGCTAAAAAATTAGCTCTTTTTTCTGATGGATTGGGTTTAACGGCAGCTATTATAGCCTATGTTATTGTAGGAGGTAGTTTTCTTGGTTCTATTCTAATTCCTATTTTTGGCGGAACTATTTTTTTATATATCCTTATTTTCTTTGCCATAGGTGCTCTTTTGATTTATATAGGTGTTCAAAGCATTGTTCAAACTGAATCAGTTTTATTAGTTTTTTTCTTTGTTATTTTGGGTCTTGTTTTTTATAAGGGATTTTCAATAATTAATCTTAATTATTTATTTATTTTTGATTCTAAATATTTTTTCTTGCCATACGGAGCAGTGCTTTTTTCTTTAGTTGGTTCTTCAATAATTCCAGAAGTTAAAGAACTTTTAATTCATAAGAATAAAAATCTTAAAAAAGTTATTATTTTAGCTACTTTAATTGCTGCTTTTATTTCTTTATTTTTTACATTTTTAATTTTAAGTATTACTGGGTCAGAAACTACGCCCGAGGCAATTACTGGATTAAAAGACTACCTAACTAAAGGAATTGTTGTTTTAGTTCTCATCTTTGGTATTTTGGCTAATTTTACTTCTTTTTTGACTGTTGGTTTAACTTTTAAAAAAATGCTTTGGTATGATTTTAAAATAAATAAAAATCTTTCTTGGACGATTGCTTGTTTTTTGCCTTTGATTTTGTATCTATTTGGTTTTAATGATTTTATCAAGATAATTAGCTTAAGCGGAGGATCCTTCTTAGCTATCAGTGCCATTCTAATAATTTTTATTTATTTTAAAGCTAAAATTAAAGGTGATCTTGAACCTGGTTATACTATGAATTTACCTAAATTCTTTATATATTTCCTAGTTTTATTTTTCATTGTTGGTGCTGTTTATGAGTTGATTTCTTTTATTTTATAGGGTATTATTTAAATAATGAGTAAAGATATGTTTCGTAGTCCAAGTAGCGGGCGGATGAAATTAGTTAATGTAGCTGAAGAAATCTCAAAATATATTAATGAAGATTCACAATCAAAGTATCGTTTGATTGTTGGGACAGATTCTAATGCTAATGGTAAGATTGATTTTGTTACCGCCATTATTGTTCGTCGAGTCGGCAGAGGCGGACGTTATTTTTGGAAAAAAACTAATGGAGACAAGATTTATCATACTTTAAGAGATAGAATTTATCAGGAAGTAACTTTGTCCTTACAATGTGCTCAAGATATTTTAGGTCAATTAGAAAATTTTGTAGAAGGTGCTAATGATCTTAATTATGATTTTCAAATTCATATTGACGTAGGGCAGAATGGGCCAACAAGAGAAATGATCAAAGAAGTAGTCGGTATGGTCCGAGGGAATGGATTTAAAGCTAAAATCAAGCCTGAATCTTATGCGGCTAGCAGTATTGCCGATAAACATACATAGTATTTGTATTATATGTTCACAGTGGCCACTACTAAAATAGTGGCTTTTCTTTTGTTTAAGATTTTGGTAAAATTATCTTATGAAATTATCTTTTTATGGGGCGGCTAAAATAGTTACCGGCTCTAATTATTTGTTAGAAATTGGGAATAAAAAAATCTTGATTGATTGTGGGCTTTTTCAGGGAAGGAAAAAGATAGAAGAAAAGAACTATGAACCCTTTCCTTATCAAGCAAAGGATATTGATTTTGTTTTAATTACTCATGCTCATCTTGATCATACTGGTCGTTTGCCTAAGTTGTTTAATAGTGGTTTTAAAGGCAAGCTTTTTGCTACGGCTCCTACGATTGATTTTATGGGTTTTATGCTTGAAGATAGTCAGAAAATTTTACATCAAAAAGCAATTCGTAGAGGATTAAGTTTAAATTGGGACAATCAAAAAATTAAAGATTTAATGAATAGATTTGAAGCAGTTGGCTATAGAGAAGATGTTGATTTAGGTAGTAATATTAAATTTCGTTTTAGAGAAGCAGGTCATGTTCTTGGATCAGCTTCTATTGAATTAGAAGCAGAAGGTCTTAAAATTGTTTTTTCGGGAGATCTTGGTTATCCTGATGCGCCGATTATTAATGATCCTGCCAACATAGAGAATGCTGATTATCTAATTGTTGAATCAACCTATGGAGACAGGATTCATGATATTAGGGGTAACATTAAAGATTCTTTAGAAGAAATTATTGAAAGAACAATAAATCGTGGTGGAGTTTTGATGATCCCTAGTTTTGCTTTGGAGAGAACTCAAAGATTGCTTTATCATTTCAACGATTTAGTTGAAAACAAAAAAATTCCATCAATTCCCATTTTTGTTGATAGTCCCTTAGCTATTAAATTAACAGAGATTTATAGGAAATATCCTGAATATTATGATAAAGACGCCTATAGACTTTTTTCTTCAGGTGATGATATTTTTAATTTTCCTGGTTTAGAATTAACATTAACCACAAATAGATCTAAAAGAATAAATGAAGTCCTTGGCCCTAAGATTATTATTGCTGGTTCAGGCATGTCTCAAGGAGGCAGAATTATTCATCATGAATTAAGATATTTATCTGATCCTAAAAATACGCTTCTATTTGTTACTTATCAGGCGGAAGGGACTTTGGGCAGAAAGATTTTTAATGGAGCTAAAAATATTAGAATCTTAAGAAAAAATGTTGAAGTTAATGCGGAGATAGCTAGAGTTGATGGTTATTCTTCTCATGCCGACCAAAAAAGCTTGCTTAAATGGATAAGTGGAATATCTGAAAAATCACCTAAACTTAAGAAAATTTTTGTTTGTCATGGTGAAGAAAAGGCATCAGAAGTTCTATCTAATAAAATATTTAATGATTTAAGTTTAAATTCTGTTGTTCCAGAATTGGGTCAATCAATCACTTTGACAAAAGATAATAAAGATAGTAAACTTAATTAGAAATATGATTAAAAATCAAGAAGAATTAAGAAATAAAATTTTAGTTCCAGCATCAAAACTTCCTAAAATTGCTAAAAGTGAAAACTTAAAAGAAAGAAATGATTTTAAGGAATCAGTTCAGTGGCGTATTTTTAGAATAATGGCTGAATTCGTTGATGGATTCGAATTTTTAAGTGATTTTAAAAAATCAGTTACTTTTTTTGGCTCAGCTAGAACCTTGCCTTCTAGTCCTAATTATCAAGAAGCTATGAAGCTTGCTAAAATGTTGGCTGATGAAGATTTCGCTGTATTTTCAGGTGGAGGTCCTGGAATTATGGAGGCAGCTAATCGTGGCGCTTATGAATCAGAAAAAGGAGATTCAGTTGGGTTGAATATTCAATTAAAGTATGAACAAAGAATTAATGATTATATTAAAAAAGCAATGGGTTTTCATTATTTCTTTACTAGGAAGGTGATGCTTTCTTATTCAGCTCAAGCTTATGTTTTTTTCCCAGGTGGATTTGGTACATTGGATGAATTTTTTGAAATTTTAACTTTGATTCAGACGAGAAAAATGCCTCAATATATTCCAATGGTTTGTATAGGCAGTGATTACTGGGGTCCACTTTCTCAATGGATTAAAGAAACAGTTTATCAACATTCTAAGTTTATTGATAGAGAAGATGAGGATCTATATTATTTAGTCGATTCAGCTGAAGAAGCCTTTGAGATAATAAAAAAATCAAAAATAAGAGATGATGTCAATTACTAAAAAAAAAGGAGGTGAATCATGTGGCTATTGAAGTCAAAAAAAAGACAGGAGAAACAACTCGTAGTTTATTAAGACGCTTTTCAAGAAGGATTCAACAAAGCGGCGTTTTGATTCGTGCTCGTAAATCAAGATTTTTAGAAAAAGATAAAAGTAAAGGAGAACGAAGAAGTAGTGCTCTAAGAAGAGTCAAAATAGTTGATGAAAAAGAAAAATTAAGAAAAATGGGTCTTTTAGAAGAAGAACCAAAATGGGGAAGGCGTAAATAAATGTCTATAAAAAATACATTAAAATCAAATATCAAAATAGCTATGCAAGAGAAAAAAACAGAAGAGCTTTCTGTTTTGCGTATGGTTATGGCGGCTGTTTTAAACAAAGAGAAAGAGAAAAGAAGTAAATTAAATAAAGAAGGAGAAGAAAGCAAATTAGACGAAATGAGTGAATTGAAAGATGAAGAAATTTTAGATGTAATTTCTAGCGAAGCAAAAAAAAGAAAAGATTCAATTGAACAATACGAAAAAGGTGGTCGTCAGGACTTAGTTGATCAAGAAAAAAAAGAATTAGAAATTTTAACAGAATATTTACCAGAACAAATGAGTGAGGAAGAAGTAAGAAAAATTATTATAGAGAAGATTGAAGAATTAGGCGTTAGTGGACCTCAAGACACTGGTAAGGCTATGGGCGCTATTATGCCAATATTAAAAGGCAAAGCAGATGGAGGGATGGTTAATAATATTGTTCAAGAGGAGTTAAAAAAATAGAATTAAGTTTAATGTTAGAAATTCATAATTTTACACAGAACGAAATAGATAAAAAGTTTTTTCAAAAAATTACAGAAGAAGCCTTAAGGGTTGCAGGGATTAAAGATGAAACGGAAATAAGTTTGGCTATTGTTGGTGATGGTAGGATAAGAAAATTGAACAAGATATATCGTGGAAAAAACAAAGTAACAGATGTTTTATCGTTTAGTGATAAAACAATTATGCCTTATTTGTTTAAAGCGTTTGTTAAAATAAAAAAAAGTGAAGAATTTATAAAAGTGCCAGATGGAATTAATCGTTTAGGCGAGATTGTTATTTGTTATCCTAGAGCCAAGAAACAAGCTAAAGCATTAAATCATTCTTTAGAGAAAGAACTGACTATTCTATTGGTTCATGGTATACTTCATCTATTAGGGTATGATCATGAAAAAGGAGAAGCAGAGGCAGAAAAGATGAAAAATATGGAGGAGAAAATATTATGCCAAAAGAAACTATTATTACAGGGTTAGATGTGGGTAGTTGTTTTATTAGAGTTGTTGTAGCTAAAATAAGGGCTGATCAAAATAAGCCTCAAATTATTGGCATTGGACAAGCTCCTTCTTTTGGTTTACGTCGTGGAATAGTTGTTGATGTTGAAGAAGCTGTAAAAAATATTTCTCAAGCAGTTCAAGAAGCAGAAAGGAATAGTGGAATATCAATTGAACGTGCAATGGTTAGTATTAGCGGTAATCATATTACTCCTAGAATAAGCAAGGGAGTGGTTGCAGTTTCTCGTGCTGACAGTGAAGTTTCTAAAGAAGATGTTGATAGAGCCATAGAAGCAGCTTCAGCTATATCTATTGCGCCTAATAATGAAATTCTTCATGTTATTCCGCGAAGTTATTTAGTCGATGATCAAAATGGCATTAAAGATCCTGTTGGAATGAATGGAGTTAGATTAGAATTGGATGCTTTAATAATAGAAGGATCAAAGCCTTTTGTTAAAAATTTATATAATTGTATTTCAGAAGCTGGGTTAGAAATAGAAGGATTAGTTTTAGCTCCTTTGGCTTCTAGTTATGCAGTTTTAAATAAAAGACAAAAAGAATTAGGTGTTTTGGTTTTAGATTTAGGCGGAGGTACAGCCGGATTAACCGTTTTTGAAGAAGGGTATATTGTTCATAGTTGTGTTTTGCCTGTTGGTTCTTCGCACATTACTAATGATATTGCGATTGGATTAAGAAGTGATATTGATTTAGCAGAGAAAGTTAAATTAGAATATGGTTCAGCTTCACTTGCTGAAATTAATAAAAAAGATGTAATTGATTTAGCAAAATTAGGATCAATGGAAGGTGGAATAATACATAGAGCCCAAGTAGTTGAGATAATGGAAGCTCGTCTTATTGAGATTTTAGAATTAACCAATAAGGAATTAAAAAAGATTGATAGACAGGGATTATTACCAGCTGGTGTAATTCTTTTAGGAGGTGGATCTAAAGTGCCTGGATTAGTTGATTTGGCTAAAAAAGAATTAAGATTGCCAGTTCAAGTAGGTTTTCCGTTAGAGTTAGAAGGGATTATTGACGAGATAGAAGATCCTTCTTTCTCTACTGCCATTGGATTAGTTCTTTGGAGTATT